>JAESFX010000176.1_pt1 | contig 56683 bp, 64 predicted proteins | sample 9269501 | NCBI WGS metagenome assembly JAESFX01 (sample SAMN14515570, study PRJNA621655) | algae metagenome | isolation source: Desmonostoc geniculatum HA4340-LM1 and co-occurring heterotrophs from cave... | place: USA: Maniniholo cave, Kauai, Hawaii | collected 2009-07-28
GCGCCCGCGCACACCCGGCCGTGCGCCCCCCACCCCTCCCCCACCCCACGAGGGGGAGGGGTTCGCGTAGCGCTTCCCGTGCAGAGGGCCCATGAGCCTCACGCCGCCGATTTGGCGAAGTCCATGTAGAGCTCGCGCGCCTTGCGGTAGAGCGGGCCGGGCTGCAGCGTGACGTTGTCGATGCGCGTCACCGGCATCACCTTGGAATAATTGCCCGAGGTGAAGATCTCGTCGGCCTGCTCGAAATCCGAATAGCGCAGGCTGCACTCCTCCACCGTGATCCCGGCTCCCCGCATCAGCCCGATGACGCGCTGGCGGGTGATGCCGTTCAGGAAGGTGCCGTTGGTCGCCGGCGTCCTGACCACACCGTCCCTGGCCATGAAGATGTTGGAGGTCGCGGTCTCGGCGACGTTGCCGAGCATGTCGAGCACCAGCGCGTTGTCGAAACCCGCCGCCTTGGCGGCGCGCAGGATTCGGGCGTTGTTGGGATAGAGACAGCCGGCCTTGGAGTCGGTCGGCATCGTTTCCATGGTCGGGCGGCGGTAGATGCCTTGCGTCACAGTGAATCCGGCCGCGGCCGGCGGCATCGCCGCCTCGAACAGGCACAGGCAGAACTGCGTCGATTCCGCGTCGGCGATGATGGTCGAGGGGCCGTCGGCCTCGGCCCAGTACATCGGCTTGACGTAGAGCGCCGTGCCAGGGGCGAACTTTCTCGCGCCCTCGAGCGTCTTCTCGACGATGAATTCCGGCGTGACCGTGGGCTTGAGGCCGAGCGCCAGCGCCGAGCGGTTGACGCGGGCGGCATGCCTGTCGAGGTCGGGAGCGACACCCTCGAAATAGCGCGCGCCGTCGAACACGGCCGAAGCCTGCCAGAGCGCGTGCGTGCGCGGGCCCACCAGACCGGGGTTGCCCTCGCGCCACTCGCCCTCGAACCAGCTCCAGGTCTGGGAATACCATGCCATCGCGGCGCTCCGATTTGGTCAGTTGTGCTGACCGGCACCGTCTGCCGGGGACGAACTCAGGTCAACATGGCGGCGATGATCTGATGTGATGGGAGCAATCGGAGACGGTGATGGATCGCGTCGGCGGCCTTCGAGGCTGTCCTTTCCGTCTTTGCGAGCGTAAGCGAAGCAATCCAGGAGGGCGTAGCGCGAAACGCTGGATTGCTTCGCTTACGCTCGCAAAGACGGCAAGCATCAAAGCCCCAGCGCCCGCGCGCCGGACACCACCGCCATGCCGACAAGCAGCGCCAGCAATTCGCTGCGCCGGATCACCATGCTGCCGACGGCCGCCAGCAGCGCCAGCGCCGCCGACCAGCCCAGCCGCTCGATCAGCGGCAGCACGGTCGCCACCACGATCGAGCCCGGCAGCGCGGCAAGCCCGCGCCTGACCCGGGGCGTCAGCGGGATGAACGCCATCATCGCCACGCCCGAGATGCGGCAGAGATAGGTCGCCAGCGCCATGGCGAGGATGGCGAGGATCGCGCCCCAGGCGCCGGGATCAGGCAGCGTCATCGCGCAACGCTCCCACCAGCGCGCCCGACAGCGAGCCGACGATGATGAAGGCGTAGCCCTCGATCAGCCTTGCGGTGACCAGCGCGACGAGGCCGGCGACGATCCAGGGCACGGCCGCGCGCCTTCCGCGCCAGAGCGGAACGATCATGGCCGCGAAGAAGATCGGCATGACCAGGTCGATGCCGTAGGTGCGCGGATCGGCGACGAGCGCGCCGAGCAAATAGCCGGGCACGGTGGCCGCGACCCACATCAGCCACAGCGCGACGCCCGCGCCGACGAGCACGCCGAGATCGCGCCCGCCCTCGCCGTGATAGCGCGTGCCGATCATCCAGTTGGCGTCGGTGAACAGGAACAGGTGCAGTCCGTTGACCGCGCCGGGATAGTGCCTGAACCAGGGCTGCAGCGAGGCCCCCTGCAGCACCATGCGGGCGTTCACGGTCGCGGTGACCACGGCGAGACCCGCGATCGCGCCCCAGCTCCATTCCGGCCGCCACAGCTCCATCGCTACGAGCTGCGCCACGCCGGCATAGACGACGGCGCTCATCAGCACCGTCTCGAACAGGCTCAGGCCCTTGGCCGAGGCCGCCGCTCCGAACGCGACCGCGAAGATCACGACGCCCGGCATCAGCACCGAGACCCTGCGAACGCCCAGAGCCGTGCCGGCAAGCGTGAGCGTGAAGGCGGGTCCGGGTTCGGATTGCGGAATCTGCTCGGGCATGCCCTTTCCAAGGGCGAAGCGCCGCTGCGGTCAACCGGGGCAAGCGGGCCCGGCTCATGATCGCAGCGCAGGGCGCAGGACAGCGCGAGCGCGCGGGAGTAGTTTCGCCGGCATGATCTGGCTGCATGATCCCGACGAGACGGCGTCCTCCCTGCCCGTCGCCTGGCTGATCGCCACGCGGCGCAACCCGGCAAACCTGGCCGAACGCTCGGCGCTGCGGCGCGGGACCGCGCGAGACCTCATCGCGCGACAGTTCTCGCTGCCGCCGGAGGCCGTGACGATCGGGCATGACGCGGCCGGCCGGCCCGTGCTGGAGCGACCGGCCGGCGCCAAGCTGCACCTGTCGCTTGCGACACGCGCCGGGCTGGTCGCGGTGGCTTTGGCGCGCGGTCCGGTCGGCGTCGATGTGGAGCGGGTCGATCCGATCGGCGAGCCGCCGCTGGCCAGCTTGCATCCGGACGAGCGCGCGGCGCTCGCCGCGCTCCCGAAGGCCGCGCGGCCGCTCGCCTTCGCCCGGATTTGGGCCGCCAAGGAAGCCTATGTGAAGGCGCTCGGAACCGGCTTCGTCCGCGCTCCGGAGAGTTTCGCGGCGGCGCTGCTGGCCGATGGCCGCTTCTCGATCGCCGACCGCGAACGGCCAACTCAGGCGCTCGGCCATGGCCTCATCGACGAAAACGGCGGCCAGGGGAGCCTGGCCGCCGCGATGATCGTGCTCAACTGAGCGTGTCGCTCAGCCCGGCTGGTCGGCGGGCTTCTTCTTGAGCATCCAGGCGACGCCCACCACGAAGAGCGCGCCCAGCGTCGCCGCTCCGTAGAACGGGACCTTGGCGGCCATGAGACCGGCCGGGGCGGTGTCGCTGACCGGCACGACCTGCACCCAGCTCGGGATGTTGACCTGAAGCCACTGGAGAACGGCGATGTCGCTGAGCAGCATCTCGCCCGCGATGAAGCCGAGCAGCGCCGCGCCGAGCCAGACCAGGATCGGGAAGCGCTCGAGCACCTCCGAAAGCAGCCGCGCGCCGTAGACGATCAGCGGGATCGTCAGCAGCAGGCCGAAGATGAAGAGCTCGAAATGACCCCGGGCCGCGGCGGCGATCGCCAGCACGTTGTCGAGGCTCATCACCGCGTCGGCGATGGCGATGGTGCGGACGGCTTTCCAGAGGTTGTCGGATGCCTCGATGTCGCCATGAGCCTCCTCCTCGCCCTTGGCCAGCTTGATCGCGATCCAGAACAGCAGCAGCGCGCCGACGACCTTGAGGAAGGGAATGTTGAGCAGATAGCTGACGATGACCGCGAAGAAGATTCGCAGGCCTACGGCTGCGCCGGCCCCGAGCAGAATGCCGATCTTGCGCTGCCTCTCCGGCAATGACCGGACCGCCATGGCGATGACGATAGCGTTGTCGCCAGAAAGCAGGAGGTCGATCCAGATGATCTGGAGAAGCGACGTCCAGAATGTCGAGGATGAAAAATCCATTCGCAATCAGTCCCCTTGAATGACGGGTCTTGTTGACCCCTCCTGTGCCCCGATCGGGCGATGAATGGCAAGTGGCCGCAGCGAGAAACCGCATCCTCCCGCCGTGGTTGCAGCGATGGGCTTCAGCCCAGCGCCTGTTCGATCGCCTTGCCGGCGGCCTCCGTTCCAAGCGTGCCGCCGAGATCGCGGGTGCGGGTGCGGGCATCGCCCAGCGCGCGCTCGATGGCGGCCTCGATGCCTTTCGCGGCCTCGCGCTCGCCGAGATGGTCCAGCATCATCGCGCCCGACCAGATCTGGCCGACCGGATTGGCGATGCCCTGCCCGTAGATGTCGGGCGCCGAGCCGTGAACCGGCTCGAACAGGGACGGATGATCGCCGGCCGGGTTGATGTTGCCGCTCGGGGCGATGCCGATCGTGCCGGTGCAGGCCGGGCCGAGATCCGAGAGGATGTCGCCGAACAGGTTCGACGCCACGACCACGTCGAAACGGTCCGGGTTGAGCACGAAATGGGCGGTCAGGATGTCGATATGATACTGGTCGACCGCGACATCCGGATAGGACTTCGCCATCTCCTTCACGCGCTCGTCCCAATAGGGCATCGTGATCGAGATGCCGTTCGACTTGGTCGCCGAGGTAAGCTTCTTGCGGGGGCGGCGCTGGGCCAACTCGAAGGCGTATTTCAGCACGCGATCGACGCCGAATCGGCTCATGATCGTCTCCTGCATGACGATCTCGCGCTCCGTGCCGGCATACATCCGACCGCCGACCGAGGAATATTCGCCCTCGGTGTTCTCGCGCACGACGAAGAAGTCGATGTCGCCGGGCTTGCGGCCGACCAGCGGACCGGGCACGCCGGGCATCAGCCGGACTGGGCGCAGATTGACATACTGGTCGAATTCGCGCCGGAACAGCAGCAGCGAGCCCCAGAGCGAGATGTGGTCGGGCACCTGCGCCGGCATGCCGACCGCCCCGAAATAGATCGCGTCATGGCCGCCGATCTGGTCCTTCCAGTCGTCGGGCATCATCTTCCCGTGCTTCTCATAGTAGTCGCAGGAGGAGAAATCGAACTGGTCGAGCCGCAGTTCGAAGCCGTATGTCTTCGAGGCGGCCTCGAGCACGCGCAGACCCTCGGGCATCACCTCCTTGCCGATGCCGTCGCCGGCGATGACGGCGATGCGGTAGACGCGATTGGTCCGGCTCATGATGTCTCTCCGAAGAAGGCCGCGAACTCCGCCGCCACGAGGTCAGGCGCTTCTTCGGCCAGATAGTGCCCGCCCGGCAAGGCATGCCCGCGCACATCGCCCGCGCGCTCACGCCAGAGCGCCAGCGGATCGAAACAACGACCGATGACGCCATGCTCGCCCCAGAGCGCCAGCAGCGGCTGGGTCAGCTTGCGGCCCGCATCGGCGTCGTCATGGGCGATGTCGATGGTGGCGGCCGCACGATAATCCTCGCAACTGCCATGGATCGTGGCGGGGTCGGCGAAGCAGCGCAGGTAATGCTCCAGCGCCTCGGGCGCGAAAGGCGTCAACCCGGCCGAGCCCGAGCCGCACTTCTTCAGCCAGTAGGCCTTCGGGTCGGCTGCGATCATCTTCTCCGGGAACGGCGCCGGCTGGATCAGGAAAAACCAGTGCCAGTAGGCGCGGGCGAAGGCGTCTGTCGTGCCGGCATACATCTCGCGGGTCGGGGCGATGTCGAGCGTCGCGAGCCGGGTCACGCGGTCGGCATGGTCCAGAGCCAGACGATGGCCGACGCGCGCGCCGCGATCATGCGCGCCGACGGCGAAACGCCGATGCCCGAGCGCGCTCATGATTTCGGCCATGTCCTGCGCCATGGCGCGCTTGGAATAAGGCAGATGCCGCGCGTCGGTGGGGGGTTTTTCGCTGTCGCCATAGCCGCGCAGATCGGCGCAGACGAGCGTAAAGCGGTCTTTCAGCCGCGCGGCGACCTTGTGCCAGAGCGCATGCGTTTGGGGATAGCCGTGCAGCAGGAGCAAGGGCGGCCCCTCGCCGCCCGCGCGGACACGGATGCGCGCGCCCGACGTGGCCACGTCGAGGAGCCGGAAACCGGGGAACAGGCTGTCCTCGACGGTGCGTTCGGTCAGGGTCATCAAAGCCGCGATGCTGCAACAATGACAAGGCCGATAGCCTGAATTGTCAGGGATTTCGCCTGCGGATTATTGCATAATCCTGATCAATAGCGAAAGCCTGTTCCGGCCCCGAAAGGGCTATCCGAGATACTTCGTCAAAATCGCGGCCAGCCGCTCCGCGCCCGAATTATGCGGCAGCAGCGTGACGAAGCGGCCCTCTTTGCCCATCAGATAGGTCAGCGAGCCGTGATCGACTGCGTATTCGCCCTTGCCGTGGTGGTGTTGCGTCAGCTTGCGGCGATGCACCTTGTAGGCCCTGGCGACCGCCGCGATCTCCGGCTCGCTGCCGGTCAGGCCGATGAGCCTGGGATGGAGCGCCGCGACATACTCCGCCATCACGGCGACCGTGTCGTTGGCGGGATCGACCGTGACGAAGAGGGCTGCGACCTTCTCGGCCAGCGGCCCGACCTTGTCGAGCGCCTGGGCGATGATCGGCAGGTCGACCGGGCAGGTGTCGGCGCAGCGGGTGAAACCGAAATAGACCAGCATGAAGCGGCCGCGATAATCGGCGTCGGTGACGCGTTTGCCGCTGTGGTCGGTCAGGCTGAAAGGACCTCCGAACTGTGTCGCCAGCCGGTCATGCGAGGTGCTGGCGGGCGCTGCGACACCGTGATGACCGTGATGCCCCTGCGCCAGCGCCGATCCGGCGATGCCGGTCCCGAGGACGGCGAGCAGCGCGCGGCGGCTGATATGTCCGCTCATTTCGGCCACTTCAGATCCTTCCGGCCCAGAATGCCGTTCTCGGCGAGCGCGGCCTTGGCGGTCGGGTCGGCGCGCCACCATTCGTCAGCCTTGCCGTTGGCGGCAGTCCAGTCCTTCTCGAACTGGTCGGTCGGCGCGAAATCGCCCACGCCGGCCTTCTCGCGGATGCCCTGCACCATCAGGATCGGCATGGCCGGGTTCTCGACGAGCAGGCCGTCGATCTCGATCGTCTTGCCGCACCAGGGCAGCAGATCCTTCGTCGCGCCGGCGAATAGCGTGTTGCTCTTGGCGGCGGTGTAGAGCCTGCCCTCCGAGACAAGGCCGAGCTGGCGCTTGCCGGCCCCACAGGCGGCCGGGCAGTCGCCCTTCAGCGCGCAGAGGATATCGACCACCTGGCCACTGAAGGAGACGAGCTTCTCGTCCTTGAGGCCCCAGGCCTCGGCGGCGGATGCGGGCGCTGAAAAGAGCGCGGCGGGAATGGCGAGCGACAAAAGCAGGCGGCGCATGGCGTTCACTCCCCGAACGGCACGACGCCGTGCTCATCATGGGTCAGGTTCACGATGCCCTTGTCGTCGGCGACCTTGTCGACGAGCAGGTATTTCACCCCGTCCCGCTCGAAAAGCTCGCCATCGACCGTGACCTCATGGGTCTGGATCCTGACGATCCTCGGCGCGGCGACGCTGACATCCTCGTTCTCTATCCGCAGAACCATGTAGAACTGGCCGTCCTTGTCCCTGATCGCGACCGGAATGCCGCCGACCGCGCACCAGACGGCGCATTGGTGATGCGCCGTGCCGAGCCCGAACATGATGCCCGTGACGGCGCACCAGGTGTCGACGATTTCGCCGGACACCTGCACGCGCTTGCCGGCGGCGGGATTCTGCGCCGCGGCGGGCCAGGCGAACGCCAGAAGCGCTGCGGCGATCAGGGTGCGTCTCACGGGCGTCCTCCGGGCTTTTTCTGCGATCGACGTTAGCATGCGTTCGCCACGGGCCATCTCACCAGCGCGTGAGACAAGGTTGCAGTGTCGTGAGCCGTGCGTGAACGTCAGCGCGTTCGCCGGCGAGCCGATCAGGGCTTGGGCTTCGGCGCGAGCCCCTTGATGCCGAGCGGGCCGTCCTCCGCGATCAGGCGGTTGGCCTCCGGATCCGCGCGCCACCACTCCTGCGCCTTGCCATGCCGCGCCTCCCATTGCGTTTTGAAGCGCTCGGCCGGGGTGAAAGGCGCGGACGCATCGGTGCGGATGCCCTGCACGAAGAACAGCGTCACGGCCGGATTCTCGATCAGCAGGCCGTCCGCCTCGATCTCGCGGCCGCAATAGCCGATGAGGTCGTGGATCGCCCCGGCGAAATCGACATTCGACTTGGCGACGAGCCGGAACGCGCCGTCCGCCAGCACGAGCCCGAGCTGGCGCTTGCCGCCGCCGCAATCGGGCGCGCAGCGGCCCTTGAGATGGCAGAGCGCGTCCGTTACGCGGCCCTTCAGCACGACCTGTTTCTCGTGCGGGATGTTCCAGGCTTCGGCGGCGGGGGCTGAGTTCGCCGACAGCACGCTCAGCGCCAGCGATGCGAGGAAGACCGCTTTGCCCATCGCCTCAGTTCCCGAACGGCTGGATGCCGTGCTCGTCATGGGTCATCAGGATGACGCCCTTGTCGTCGGCGATGCGATCGACCAGCAGGTACTTCACGCCGTCGCGCTCCAGCAGTTCGCCATCGACCACGACCTCATGCGTCGCCATTCGCGCGACGCGCGGATTGGCGGCGCTGTCCTCGTCGTCGCCGATCTTCAGGATCAGATAGAGCGCGCCGCTCGCATCCCGGATGCTGACCGGGATGCCGCCGAGCGCGCACCAGATGGCGCATTGGTGATGCGCCGTGCCCTTGGCGAACATCAGACCGCTGATCGAGCACCAGGTGTCGCTGACTTCGCCCGTGATGGTGACGCGGCGGCCGTCCTGAGCGATGCCATGGTTCGCGGGCAGCGCGATCGCCGCGAGGACGAAGCCGAGCCGGACAAAACCACGCTGCAACATGTTTGTCATGCTCGAAGCATCCATCCCCCTGGGGCGGCCCGAATCGCCATCGGCGCAATGCTTTGCCAGCATGATGCCTCTAGCATCGTCGCAGTCGACACCCTAGAAGATGCCTCGCAAATGGACCAGAGCAGGCATGAACGAGATCGATCACTTGGGCGCGAGCCTCCTAGCCGAGATCGCGGCGGCGCAGGACGAGGCGGGGCTGGAGCAGATCCGGATCGCGGCGCTCGGCAAGGCCGGCTCGATTTCGGCGCTGCTGAAGACGCTGGGCGGCATGACGCCCGACGAACGCAAGGAGAAGGGGCCGCTGATCAACGGCCTGCGCGACACGGTGCAGACCGCGCTCGCCGGCCGGAAGGACGCGCTCGGCAATGCGGCGCTGGACGCCAGGCTCGCGGCCGAGACCATCGACATCTCGCTGCCGGCGCGAGAGGGGCCGGAGCAGCGCGGGCGCATCCACCCGATCAGCCAGGTCATCGACGAGATCACCGCGATCTTCGGCGACATGGGGTTTTCGGTGGCGGAAGGCCCCGATGTCGAGACCGACGACCTCAACTTCACCAAGCTGAATTTTCCGGTCGGCCATCCGGCGCGGGAAATGCACGACACCTTCTTCTTCGCGCCCGATTCCAGCGGCGAGCGCAAGCTGCTGCGGACCCACACCTCGCCCGTGCAGGTCCGCACGATGCTCGCGCAGGAGCCGCCGATCCGCGTGATCTGCCCCGGCCGGACCTACCGGATGGACTCCGACCAGACCCACACGCCGATGTTTCATCAGGTCGAGGGGCTGGTGATCGACAAACAGGCCCATATGGGCCACCTCAAATGGGTGCTGGAGGAGTTCTGCAAGGCGTTCTTCGAGATCGACGAGGTCAAGATGCGCTTCCGGCCGTCCTTCTTCCCCTTCACCGAGCCCTCGGTCGAGGTCGACATCCAGTGCTCGCGCAAGGGCGGCGAAATCCGCTTCGGCGAGGGCGAGGATTGGCTCGAAATCCTCGGCTGCGGCATGGTCCATCCGAACGTGCTGCGGAATTGCGGGCTCGATCCGGAGGTCTATCAGGGCTTCGCCTGGGGCATGGGCATCGACCGCATCGCCATGCTGAAATACGGCATGCCCGATCTGCGCCCCTTCTTCGAGGCGGATGTGCGCTGGCTGCAGCATTACGGCTTCCGCCCGCTCGACTGGCCTTCGCTGACGGGTGGGCTGTCGTCGTGAACGGGAGGTCAAGCCGATGAGCGCAGCCGTCTGGGCCGGCCTCTTCGCAGGCCTGCTGGTCGCGACGAATCTGCTGTGCCAGGCGATCGCGCTTGTGCGCCTGCGCCGTCGGGACAAGGGCTCGGCCGTGCTCGACGCGCTGCCGGCAGTGACGATCGTGCGCCCGGTGCGCGGCGTCGAGGCGTTCAGCCGCGAGACGCTGACCTCAGGCCTGACGCTGGATTATCCACGTTACAGGACGCTGATCTGCGTCGCCGACGTCGACGATCCGATCGTGCCGCTGGTCGAGGAACTGATTGGCCGCTTCGGGACCAACCATGTCGGGCTGATCACCGGCGACGTTCCGGTCAGCGCCAATCCCAAGCTCAACAACTGCGTCAAGGGCTGGGAGGCGGCGACGACCGAATGGGTCATCCTGGCCGATTCCAACGTGCTCATGCCGAAGGACTATATCCAGCGCATGCTGGCCGCGTGGCGGCCCGATTCAGGGCTGGTCTGCTCGACGCCGGCGGGATCGCGGCCGCGGAACTTCGGCGCCGAGGTCGAATGCGCCTTCCTCAACACCTTCCAGGCGCGCTGGCAATATGCCGGCGAGGCGCTCGGCTTCGGCTTCGCGCAGGGCAAGTCGATGCTCTGGAACAAGCCGTTCCTCGACGCCAATGGCGGCATCGCGGCACTCGCCAACGAGATCGCCGAGGATGCGGCCGCGACCAAGCTGGTGCGCCGCGCCGGCCGCCATGTCCATCTCGTCGGCCAGCCCTTCGAGCAGCCGCTGGGCGCGCGTTCCCTGCGCGACGTGGCGCAGCGCCAGTTCCGCTGGGCGCGGCTGCGCCGGGTGACGTTCCTGCCCTTCTTCGCGCCTGAAATCCTGGCCGGACCGCTCGTGCCGGCGCTGCTCGCCGCCTTCGCCGCACCGGCTTTCGGGCTTTCGGCATGGCTCGGGCCTGTGTTCGTGCTGCTGCCGTGGTATGCCGCCGAGATGGCGCTGGCGGCCGGCGTCGGCTGGTATTCGTCCTGGCGGATGCCGGCGGCGCTGCTCGTGCGCGACATCGTCTTCCCCGGCATCTGGGCCTACGCCTTCATCGCCCGCGAGGTCAGCTGGCGCGGGAACTCGATGAAGATCAGGACGGATGGGGAGGATGAGCTGAATGCGGCGGTTCCGGCCGCCGCATTGGATTTGCGACGTGGGGATCGGGGCTGATAGAGTTTTACTCTCGGAGACGGAAAAATGATCCTCGACAGCTCGGCAGCGGCCAATGATATCACGCGGGTCATCGAGACCACCATCAAAGCTCGACTTGGCGCCATCGTCGCTGACGTCGAAACACGATTTGAAGATAATCAGCAAGGCGAAGCTTCGATCTATGTTGATATCTTTCTGACCGAGGACGCGCCGTCACCCTTAGGCTCGCGCTTCACCGAAACGCAGTTGGCTGTCAAGTCAGCGTTGGAAGCTCGCGGTGAACGTCGCTTTCCCTATATCGCACCGAAATGGCCAAATGATCAGTATCCAAAGGATGTCGAACCGTTGATCCGCAGGCGACGCGCGTGACCAATGATCTGGTGCGCGTCGCTCAGGAGCTTACGGAGCGCAACAGGCGGCGTCCGAAACAGGCGTCCATGCGCCGGGCAATGTCTACTGCCTACTATGCGCTTTTCCATGCGCTACTCGAGGCCTTCGCCGATCAAGCCGTCGGAAGCGGTGCGTCATGGGACATCTACGCATCCGTTTACCGCTTTCCTGATCACGCATCGCTGACCAAGCGCCTCGCCGCCGCCCAAGACGACCAGATCAGGGCCATAGCTTCGACGCTTACCTTTCTGCAGGATTGGCGGATCAGAGCCGATTATGATCCAAGGCCTTTTCTCGTGGGCAAGACCGAGGCGCAGGAGTTCATTATTCAAACACAAGAAGCGATCGTTGCGGTGAAAAGACTGAGCCCGGCCCAACGTCGCGCGCTCGTCGCTGCGCTCCTATCGACAAACCGCCGCTGACATTTCCTTCGATTCCGCAACGCTAAAGACTGCCCACGATGAAATTCACGCACTCCTGGCTCAAGAGCCATCTCGACACCACCGACACACTGACCACGATCACTGAAACGCTCACCCGCGTCGGGCTCGAGGTTGAGGGCGTCGAGGACAAAGCCAGGGCGCTGTCGGCCTTCACCATCGCCCGCGTCATCGAGGCCAAGCCTCATCCGAACGCCGACCGCCTGCGTGTCTGCCTGGTCGACACCGGAGCGGGCGAACCCGTGCAGGTCGTCTGCGGCGCGCCGAATGCCCGCACGGGCATGAAGAGCGTGTTCTCCCCGCCCGGCACCTATATCCCCGGCAAGGACATCACGCTCGGCAAGGGCGTTATCCGCGGCGTCGAATCCAACGGCATGCTCTGCTCGGCAGCCGAGCTCCAGACCTCCGACGAGTCCGACGGCATCATCGACCTGCCCGACGACGCGCCCGTGGGGCAGCCCTATGCCGGCTATATCGGCCTCGACGACGCGGTGATCGAGATCGCGGTGACGCCCAACCGCGCCGATGCGCTCGGCGTCGCAGGCGTCGCGCGCGACCTCGCCGCCGCCGGTCTCGGCGCGCTGACGACCCCCTCGGTCAAGCCGGTCCGGGGCGGCTTCCCCTGCCCCGTCACGGTGACGCTCGACTTCGCCCCCGAGGACAAGCCACTCTGCCCGGCCTTCGCGCTGCGGCTGGTGCGCGGCGTCCGCAATGGCTCCTCGCCGGAGTGGCTGCAGGCGCGGCTGCGCGCCATCGGCCTGCGCCCGATCAACGCGCTGGTCGACATCACCAACTTCATGACCTTCGACCGCAACCGCCCGCTGCACGTCTTCGACGCCGCCAAAGTCGCGGGAAATCTCGTCGTGCGCCGGGCCAAGGATGGCGAAACCATTCTGGCGCTGGACGGCAAGACCTATGCGCTGACCGACGAGCAGGTCGTCATCGCCGATGATCACGGCGTCGAATCGCTCGCCGGCATCATGGGTGGCGAGGCCTCGGGCTGCGACGAAAACACGATCGATGTGCTGGTCGAGAGCGCGCTCTGGAGCCCGCTCAACATCGCCCGCTCGGGCCGCGCGCTTGGCATCAACTCGGATGCGCGCTACCGCTTCGAGCGCGGCGTCGATCCCGATTTCTGCCGGCCGGGCCTCGATCTCGCCACCGCGGTGATCATCGAGCTCTGCGGCGGCGAGCCCTCCGAGATGGTCTTCGCCGGCGATCTGCCGGGCGACGCCGATGCGATCGATTTTCCGTGGTCGGAGGTCAAGCGCCTGACCGGGCTCGATCTGCCGCAGAGCGAGATGGAGGCCGCGCTGACCTCGCTCGGCTTTCATGTTTCAGGGACAGGCGACCGGGTCAAGGTCGCGGCCCCGTCATGGCGCGGCGATGTCGGCGGCAAGGCTGACCTCGTCGAGGAGATTTTGCGAATCGCAGGCCTCGACCGTGTCGTCTCGACGCCGCTGCAGCGCATCAAAGGCGAGGTGGTCAAGCCGGTCCTGACCGTGCTGCAGAAGCGCACGCGGGCCGCCAAGCGGCTGCTCGCCAGCCGCGGCTTGGTCGAGGCGGTGACCTGGTCCTTCATCGCGAAGGACGCGGCCAGGCTGTTCGGCGGCGGCTCGCCAGAACTCGCGCTGGCCAACCCGATCGCGGCCGATCTCTCGGATATGCGGCCCTCGCTGCTGCCGGGGCTGATCAGGGCGAGCCAGGCCAATGCCGACCGGGGGTTTGGTGACATCGCGCTGTTCGAGGTCGGTCAGATATTCCAGAGCGACGAGCCCGAGGGGCAGAAGATCGCGGCGGCTGGCTTGCGGCGCGGGACCGCGCGTCTGGATGGCGTCGGTCGTCATTGGGACGGCGCGGGCAAACCCGCTGATGCGCTCGACGCCAAGGCCGACGTGATGGGGCTGCTCGCCGGGCTCGGCGTGCCTGTCGGCGGCCTGCAGATCGTGGCGGGCGGACCCGACTGGGCCCATCCCGGCCGTTCGGCGACGCTGCGCTTTGGCCCCAAGGGCGTGATCGGCGCGTTCGGCGAGGTGCATCCCAAGGTGTTGAAGGCGCTCGACGTCAAGGGGCCGCTGGTCGCCTTCGAAATCCATCTCGATGCGCTGCCGCTGCCGAAACACAGGCCGACCAAGGTTAAGCCGAAGCTCGTTCTCTCGGGCTTCCAGCCGGTGACGCGCGACTTCGCCTTCATCGTCGAGAAATCAATCGCGGCCGGCGAGATGATGAAGAGCGCGCAGAACGCCGACCGCGCATTGATCGCCGACGTATCGGTGTTCGATCTCTATGAGGGGCCAGGCGTCGAGGCCGGCCGGAAGTCGGTCGCGCTGGCGGTGACGCTGCAGCCGCAGGAGAAGACGCTCACCGAAGCCGAGATCGAGGCGGTCGGAGGAAAAATCGTCGCCGAGATGGCCAAGCGCTACGGGGCGACGCTGCGGGGCTAGGCCCCGCCGTCTTTGCGAGCGCAGCGAAGCAATCCAGGGTCTCGCGCCGCCCTCTGGATTGCTTCGCTACGCTCGCAATGACGATAAGCGGCCAACAAAAAAGGCCGGCGTCACCGCCGGCCTTTTTCAATGCGAAAGAGCGAGATCGCTCAGGCGGCCTTCGGCTCGGCTGCGGCGAGCGCCGCCTTGACCGTCTCGACCACCGCCGCGAACGAGGCGGCATCGTCGATCGCCATGGCCGACAGGGTCTTGCGGTCGAGCTCGATCCCGGCCTTGGTCAGGCCGTTGATGAAGGCCGAATAGACGAGGCCGTGCTCGCGCACCGCGCCGTTGAGGCGCTGGATCCAGAGCGCGCGGAACGAGCGCTTCCGGTTCTTGCGGTCGCGATAGGCATACTGCATCGAGCGATCGACGGCCGCCTTGGCGGCGCGGATCGTGTTCTTGCGGCGGCCATAGAAGCCCTTGGCGGCCTTGAGCGTCTTCTTGTGCTTGGCGTGGGACGTTACGCCCCGTTTCACGCGAGCCATGTGTGATCTCCGGAAAGGTTAGGGGGCGTCAGCCGTTGGGGAGGAAATATTTCTTCACGTTGGCCGCATCGCCCTCGAAGAGGACGTTGGTGCCGCGGTGATTGCGGAGCTGCTTGTTGGTCCGCTTGATCATCCCGTGACGCTTGCCGGCCTGCGCGTAGAGCACTTTTCCGGTTCCGGTGATCTTGAAGCGCTTCTTGGCGCTCGACTTCGTCTTGATCTTGGGCATTTCGGCTCCTCATAGGTCGCGAGCGCGCGAATTGCGCCGCTTCAATCTTGCTTGCTGGAAGCAAAGAACGATCGCCACGGCAGCCCTTATCAGCCGGGCGATCGAAGGCGCGGTCTATGACAGAAAGGGGCGGGGGTGGCAAGCGCCGAGGTCTGGCCGCTCAGGACGCCCTGAAGAAATCGACGAACGCCCTGAGCGCCGGGCGCATCTGGCGCCGGCTCGGATAATACAGATGAAAGCCGTCGAAGGGCGGGCACCAGTCCTCCAGCACCCGGACGAGCCGCCCGTCGGCGAGCGGCTCCCTGACATAGTCCTCCAGCAGACAGGCGAGGCCCGCGCCGCCGAGCGCCGCCTGCACGATCAGCCGGTTCTCGCCGAGGATCAGCGGGCCTTCGACGTCGCAGACGAAGCTCTCGCCGTCCTTGTCCAGCTCCCAGCGATAGATCGCTCCGCTCGAATAGCGCAGCCGCAGGCAGGCATGGCGGGCCAGATCCTCGGGCCGTATCGGCTCCGGCCGCGTCGTGAAATAGCCCGGCGAGCCGACCACGGCGAGGCGATGGCGCGGCCCGATACGCACCGCGATCATGTCGCGCTGCAGGCTCTCGCCGAGCCTGATCCCGGCGTCGAGGCCGGCCGCGACGACATCGGTGAAGCGGTCCTCGATCACCGGTTCGAGCACGATCTCGGGATAGGCCGCGCAGAAGGCGGCGAGCTTGGGGGCCAGAAGGAGATGCGCCGCCGTGAGCGGCACGCCGATCCTGAGATTGCCGGCCGGCCGGCCGCGCTCCTCCCGGGCGGCGGCGAGCGCGCCGTCGATCTCGGCGAGCGCCGGCACGAGCCGTTCGATCAGCCGGGCGCCGGCTTCGGTGGGAGCGACGCTGCGGGTGGTGCGCGCGAGCAGGCGGACGCCGAGCCTGTCCTCCAGGCTCGTCACCGCGTGGCTGACCGCCGAAGGCGCGATGAAGAGGTCCTTCGCCGCGCCGCGAAAGCCGCCACGACGGACGACGGCGGCCAGAACTGCGAGCTGGGCGAGATGGTCGCGGCGCATTGATCGATATTATCGATCGTCTCATGCGCCGCAATGGCGATTATCGAACGGCGAGCGCGGCGCTATCTCATCGCCACGCCAGCAAGGAGCCCGTGATGAAACAGCGCAAACTCGGATCAGAACTCGCCGTCTCGGCCGTCGGCCTCGGCTGCATGGGGATGAGCTTCGTCTATGGCGGGCAGGAGGAAAACGCGGCGATCGCGACGCTGCGCCGCGCCGTCGAGATCGGCGTCACCTTCTTCGATACGGCCGAGATGTACGGCCCTTACGAGAACGAAATCTTGCTCGGAAAGGCGCTGAGGCCGGTTCGCGACCAGGTCGTCATCGCCACCAAGTTCGGCTTCAGGATCAGCGAGACCGGCGTCGGTCGCGAACGCATGGTCGGGCTCGACAGCCGGCCCGACCATGTCAAGGCAGTGGCCGAGGCCTCGCTCGTCCGCCTGGGCGTCGACGTCATCGATCTCTACTACCAGCACCGCGTCGACCCCGCCGTGCCGATCGAGGACACGGTCGGCGCGATGGCGGAGCTGGTGCGCGAGGGCAAGGTCCGGGCGCTGGGCCTTTCGGAGGCGAGCGCCGCCACGATCAGGCGGGCGCATGCGGTGCATCCGATCGCCGCCGTGCAGAGCGAATATTCGCTCTGGAGCCGAGAACCGGAAGCCCAGGTGCTCGGTCTCTGCCAGGAACTCGGAATCGGCTTCGTGCCTTACAGCCCGCTCGGGCGCGGGATGCTGACCGGAACGATTCGCACGCCCGACGCGCTCGGGCCTGATGACTGGCGCCGGACCCTGCCGCGTTTCCAGCAGGAGGCGATGGCGGCCAATGTCGCGCTGACCGACCGGCTCTCGCAGATGGCGGGCGAAAAGGACGTCACGACGGCGCAGCTTGCGCTGGCCTGGGTGCTGCACCAGGGCGACTTCATCGTGCCGATCCCCGGGGCCCGCAAGATCTCGCATCTGGAGCAGAACGCCGCCGCCGCCGTCATCGCGCTCAGCCCCGCGGATATCGCAACCATCGGCGAAGCGCTGTCGCCCGCCCAGGTCGTCGGCAAGCGTGGCGGCGAGGCCGCGCTCGCGCAGGTCGATGGCTGAGGCGACCGGCGGGACCTCGCTGCAACGTCATTGACAAGGCCGCCGGACTTTGCGTTTGGCGGCCCTGTCGCCTTATCGTGAGGCGTTCTGGCGCATCCAACCCATGGCTCCTCCCTTGACCCTGCCCTGCATCATCACCGTCGCCATCACCGGCTCGCTGCCGACCAAGCGCGACAATCCGGCGGTGCCGATCTCGATTTCCGAACAGATCGAATCGACGCAGGAAGCCTTCGAGGCAGGCGCGACGCTCGCCCATTGCCATGTCCGCACCGACGAGGGCGCGCCGACCTCGGATCCCGAGCGCTTCGGCCGCCTGCTGGAGGGCCTGCGGAAGCATTGCCCGGGCATTATCGTTCAGCTTTCCACCGGCGGCCGCTCGGGCGCGGGGCGCGAGCGCGGCGGCATGATCCCGCTGAAGCCCGAGATGTGCTCGCTCTCGACCGGCTCCTGCAATTTCCCGACGCGCGTCTACGAGAACAGCCCCGACCTGGTGGACTGGCTGGCGGCGCAGATGCTGGAGCATGGCGTCAAGCCCGAGATCGAGGCTTTCGACCTGTCGATGGTGTTCAAGGCCGTGGAGATGGAGGTCGCCGGCGCGATCAGGGGGCCGCTGCATGTGCAGTTCGTCATGGGCGTGAAGAACGCCATGCCGGTCGATCGGCCGTCGCTGGAATTCTACATCACCACCCTGAAGCGGCTGGCGCCCGACGCGACCTGGACCGGGGCCGGCATCGGGCGCGACCAGATCACGCTGAACCGCTGGTCGCTGGAGCTTGGCGGCCACTGCCGCACGGGCCTCGAGGACAATGTCCGGCTCGACCGCGACACGCTCGCCCCGTCCAACGCCGCGCTGGTCAGGCGCATCGTCGATCTCTGCCCGGAATACGGCCGCCGGCCGGCGACGGTGACCGAGGCGCGCGGCCTGCTCGGGCTGGCCCCAGCCTGACGCAGCCCGCCGATCGGGATGAAACATATGACCTGATTCATCCATAACGAAATATCTGTTTCATTTGGTGCAGCGTAGCGCTAGCGTGCCTCGCCATGGATCAGGACGATCTCACCGCCGCCCTGTCGGCCCAGTTCGACGCGCTGCCGCAGCAGTTGCGCGCGGTGGCGCGCTGGGTGCTCGACCATCCAGCCGATGTCGCGCTGCTGACGACGCGCGAGCAGGCCAGGCGCTCAGGGCTCGCACCCGCGACCTTCACGCGGCTGGCTCAGCGGCTCGGCCTGCCCGGCTATGACGCGCTGCGGGCGATCCATGCCGCGTCGCTGCGCCAGCGGCCGGACGGCTTTGCCGGCCGCGCCACCGAATTGCTGGCGCGCCATGGCGACGAGGGCGACGGCGCGATCGCGCAGGACATGTTCGCGGCGCTGGCCGAGCATGTCCGGGCGCTGCGCGAGCCGGATTCGGTGGCCCGGCTCGAGCGCGCCGCGGCGCTGCTGGCCAATGCGGAGCGCGTCTTCTGCATCGGGCTGCGCTCGGCCTTTCCGGCCGCCTACATGATCGATTTCGTTCGCTCGCTGATCGGCGCGGAGTCCGTGCTGGCCGACGGCGCCGGCGGGCGGGGCATCGACGCGCTGCGCCGGATCGCACCGGGCGACACGCTCTTCGTCGTCTCGGTCGCGCCCTATACGAACCTGACGCTGCAGGCCGCCACTTACGCCCGCAAGCAGGGTGCGAGGATCGTCGCGCTGACCGATAGCGAGCTGTCGCCGCTGGCCGCGCTCGCCGACGAGGCGGTTCTGGTTCGCACCGAGACGCCGTCCTTCTTCCACAGCATGACGCCGGCCTTCGCGGCGGTGGAGTGCCTCGCGGCGCTGATGACGGCGCGGCGCGGCCAGCCGGCGCTCGACGCGATCGCCGCGTCCGAGGCCCAGCTCGACGCCTTCGCCACCTACGAGACCCCGCGCCGCACGAAACGGAGTTCGCCATGAGCCATCTGCTTCATCGCAGCATGAACGGGGCCTACCCGACGGCCGTCGCCGGCGAAGGCGTCTTCCTGATCGACGCCGAGGGCAAGCGCTATATCGACGCCAGCGGCGGCGCGGCCGTCTCCTGCCTCGGCCACGGCCACCCCGACATCGCCGCCGCCATGCACGCGCAGGTCGACCGGCTGGCTTACGCCCACACCTCCTTCTTCACCTCGGAGCCGGCCGAGGAGCTGGCCGATCACCTGATCGCGCGCGCGCCGAAGGGGCTCTCCAACGTCTTCATCTGCAGCAGCGGCTCGGAGGCGATCGAGGCCTGCCTCAAGCTGGCGCGGCATTATTTCGTCGAGACCGGCGAGCGGAGGCGGACCAACTTCATCTCGCGGCGGCAGAGCTATCACGGCATCACGGTCGGGGCGCTTTCGGTCGGCGGTCGGATGAAGGACCGCGCGCCCTTCGCCGAGATGCTGCTGCAGGGCCACCATATCGCGCCCTGCCACGCCTATCGCGGGCAGCGCGCCGACGAGACGCCGGAGCAATACGGCCGGCGCATGGCCGACGAGCTCGAGGCGAAGATCATCGAGCTTGGGCCGCAGACAGTCGCCGCCTTCGTCGCCGAGACCGTGGTCGGCGCGACGCTGGGCGCCTCGCCCCCGGCTCCGGGCTATTTCAGGCGCATCCGCGAGATCTGCGACCGGCATGGCGTGCTGCTGATCCTCGACGAGGTGATGTGCGGCATGGGCCGCACCGGAAGCTTGCATGCCTGCGAGCAGGAGGGCGTCGCGCCGGACCTGATGGCGATCGCCAAGGGGCTCGGCGGCGGCTATGCGCCGATCGGCGCGATGCTGGTCTCGGGGACCATCACGGAGGCGATCCGGCAGGGCTCCGGAGCGTTCCCGCATAGCCAGACCTATAACGGCCATCCCCTCGCCTGCGCGACCGCGCTCGCGGTGCAGCAGGTGATCGAGCGCGACGGGCTGCTCGCCAATGTCCGGCGGCAGGGCGGCCATCTCGAGCGCCGGCTGAAGGAGCGCTTCGGCAACCACCACCATGTCGGAGACGTGCGCGGACGCGGCCATTTCTGGGGCATCGAACTGGTCGCCGACCGCGCCACGAAGACGCCGTTCGAGGCCGAGCTGAAGCTCAACGCCCGCATCAAGCAGGCTGCCATGGCGCGCGGGCTCCTGGTCTATCCGATGGGCGGAACCGCCGATGGCGCGAGCGGCGACCATGTTCTGCTCGCTCCTCCCTTCATCGCCGACGAGGCGATGATGGATTCAATTGTCGAACGGCTCGGAGAGGCCGTCGACGCCGCGATCGCTCAGGTGCGCTAGCGCCTGCCGACACGACCAACCAATCACACAGGGGATACTCCATGACATCGAAACACATGTTGGCCTTCGCGCTTGGCCTCGCCGGCGCGCTCGTCTCCGCAGGGGCCTGCGCCCAGACCTCAACGCTCGACCGCGTCAAAGCGCGCGGCGAGGTAATCTGCGGCAACCATATCGCCCTGCCTGGCTTCGGCCTGCAGGGCCCGGACGGCAAATGGGCCGGCCTCGACATCGACCTCTGCCGCGCGATCGCGGCCGCGATCTTCAACAACCCCGACAAGGTCAAGTTCGTGCCGACGACGCCGCAGATGCGCTTCGTCGTGGTGCAGAGCGGAGAGGTGGATCTGCTCGCCCGCAACGCGACCTACACCATGTCGCGCGACACCACGGCGGGCATGGCCTGGCCGGTGATCAACTATTTCGACGGCCAAGGCTTCATGGTCCGCAAATCGCTCAACGTCGCGGCGGTCAAGGAACTGGCCGGGGCCTCGATCTGCGTGACTCAAGGCACGACGACGGAACTCAACCTGGCCGATTTCTTCCGCACCAACAGTCTCAAATACGAGATCATCGGCTTTGCCACCAATGAGGAGGGCGTCAAGGCGCTTGAGTCCGGGCGCTGCGACGCCTTTACCACGGATTCCTCGGGGCTCGCGGCCGAACGGCTCAAATTCTCCAAGCCGGACGACTTCGTCATCCTGCCCGACCTGATCTCGCGCGAGCCGCTTGGACCGGCCGTCAAGCGCGGCGACGAGAGCTGGTTCGCGCTGGTGCGCTGGGTCCACTACGCCATGCTCAACGCCGAGGAGTTCGGCGTGACCAGGGCCAATGCCGACGAGATGCTGAAATCCGCCAACCCCGAGATCAAGCGCCTGCTCGGTGTCGAGGGCAAGTTCGGCGAGGGGCTGGGCCTGACAACCGACTGGGCCTATCGCATCGTCAAGCATGTCGGCAACTACGGCGAGAGTTTCGAGCGCAACGTCGGCATGGGCTCGCGGCTTCAGCTCAAGCGCGGCTTGAATGCGCTGGCCTCGAAGGGCGGGCTGCAATATCCCTATCCGATCAGGTGAGGCGCATCTCGTCAGGCGGCTGACGCAAGGTCGTCATCCACACGCGGCCAAGCGCCGCCGCTCCGGGATGACGGAGTGGTTCTGGCGCCCTGTCCCCGACGTCATGACGACGGCCGGTTCAGCCGCCCGCCCGTCAGCGGTTCCGGCACGCCGGTCGTCGTCGGCAGGCTCAGGGCCAGGCCCTTGACGCTGCGGATCGCAAGATAGGCGAAGGTCTGCGCCTCCAGCGCGTCGCCGTCCCAGCCGGCCGCCTCGACCGGCTCGACCGGCACGCCGAGGCGGTCGCTGAGCCGCGCCATGAAATGCCGGTTGAGCCGCCCGCCGCCGCCGACGAGCCAGCGCGCGGGCGCGCGCGGCACATGGCGCAGCGCCGCCACAAGGCTCTCGATCGTGAAGGCGGCCAGAGTGGCGGCGCCATCGGCGTCCGAAAGCGGCTCGACGACCTGCGCGCGGCGGTGAAAATCGTTGCGATCGAGCGATTTCGGCGCCGGCCGATCGAAATAGGGATTGTCCATGAAGCCGGCGACGAGATCGTCATGGACGCGCCCGCTGGCGGCGAGAGCGCCATCGGCGTCAAAGCCAAGGCCGCGCCGGCGCAGCATGAAATCGTCGAGGATCGCGCTGGCGGGGCCGGTGTCGAAGGCGATCACGCTCTCGCCGTCGATCCAGGTGACGTTGCCGACGCCGCCGAGGTTCAGCACCATCACCGGCTGCGGCAGCCTCTGCGCCAGCGCGCGGTGATAGAGCGGCGCGAACGGCGCGCCCTCGCCGCCGGCCGCGACATCGGCGTAGCGGAAGCGATCGACGGTCGGAATGCCCAAAACATTCGCCACCGCAGGCCCGTCGACGAGCTGACGGGTGAAGCGCAGATCGGGCCGGTGATAGACCGTCTGGCCATGCAGGCCGACGAGGTCGATCCCGGCGGGATCGAGCTTTTGCTCCGCGGTGAAGCTCCGGATCGCCGCGAGATGGTCTGCGGTTACGGCCGCTTCCAGCTCCGCCAGCGGCTCGGTCAGGGCGCGCTCGGCGTCCGCGACCAGCGCCTGCAGCGCGGCCTTCGTCCCGGGGCGATAGGGATAGGACGCGCCGGCCCCGAACGAGACCGCATCGCGCCCGTCGCTGGCGACGAGCGAGACGTCGATGCCGTCCATCGAGGTGCCGCTGATGACGCCGATGGCGGTCAGCGTCTCGCGAGCGAGATCGCGCAAGCTATTCGCCCGGCTGCGGGCCGTCATAGCCGGCGATGATGACGAGATCGACCGGGCCGACATTGGCTAGGTGTTTCACCGCCGCCTGGTATTCCGGCGAATCGTAGCAGGCGCGCGCCGTTGCGACGTCCTTGAACTCGACGACGACGTTGTGCTTGCGGCCCTCGCCGCGGGCGAGCTTGTAGTCGCCGCCGCGAACGGCGAAGCGTCCGCCGAATTTGGCGAAGGCGACCGCGTTCAGCGCGCGATACGCATCGTATTCCGACTGGTTCTGGACATCGACGCGCGCGATCCAATAGCCCTTCGCCATGGCGTCAGACCCCCTCGACCACGACGATGTCGATTTCGCCGGCGCCCTCGCGCAGCTTGCGGGCGGCGGCATATTCCAGCGAGTTGGCATAGGCCTTCGCCGAATCGAAATCGGCGAACTCGATGACGACGTTGCGGGCGCAGCCGACGCCTTCGGCCACCGTCATCGCGCCGCCGCGCACGATCGGCGTGCCGCCATAGATCTTCATCGCCTCGCCGGCCTTGGCGGCGTAAGCCCCCCATTGCGTCGCGTTGGTCACCTTCGCGCGCGCGATCACATATCCCTTGGGCATGTCAGGCATCCGTTTCTGGTTGGCTTCGATGTGCGGGGCTTAAGCTTAGGAGGCCGCGGCGATCTCGTCCATGATCGCGGCCGCCGCCCCGCGCGGGTCGGCCGCGCGGATGATGGGACGCCCGACGACGAGATGATCGACGCCCGCGGCGATCGCCTCGCCCGGCGTCAGTGTGCGCTTCTGGTCGCCGGCCGCGCCGCCGGCGGGCCTGATGCCCGGTGTGACGATCAGCATGTCGCGGCCGATCACGTCGCGGACGATTTCCGTCTCGGCGGCCGAGCAGACGATGCCGTCGATGCCGGTGGTGCGGGCCTGCTCGGCGCGCAGGCGCACGAGGTCGCGCACGGCCAGGCCGTAGCCGGCGTCGCGCAGATCGCCATCATCATAGGAGGTCAGCGCCGTGACCGCGAGCAGCTTGAGGGGATCGTCGCCGCGCCCCTCGACCGCCCCGCGCATGGTTTGCGGATAGGCGTGCACGGTGAGAAACGTCACGCCGAGCCGCGTCAGCGAATCGACCCCTTCCGTCACCGTGTTGCCGATGTCGTGCAGCTTCAGGTCGAGGAAGACCTTCTTGCCCTCGGCGATGAGCTGGCGGGCGAGGTCGAGCCCGCCGGCGAAGGCGAGCCGGTAGCCGATCTTGTAGAAGCTCGCCTCGTCGCCGAGCTGGCCAACGAGCCGGTAGGCGTCCCAGATCGTGGGCACGTCGAGCGCCACGATCAGCCGGTCGCGGATGTGGTTGACTGTCTGCGGCATCGGAACGCGACCTCCTCCAGCGAGCGCCGAGCCTGATGCACGATTCGGGCGGCCAAGTCGAATATGCGCGGCAGATCCGTTTCCGCAATTCTGGCGTTTCCGTAGGGGAACCTTTCCGGCTATGATGGAGCGATACGACCTTACTGGTTCCTCCATCAAAATGGCCTGCCCGTCGCAACCCGATCCGCCTGAGCGCTCGTTCGGACCGGAACTGCTGATGGGACTTCCGCGACCCACCGTCGGCCTGGCGATCAGGGAGTCGAGACATGGCGATCTATGTCGAATTCAGCAAACCCATCGGCGACTTTTTCGAGGCCACCTCATTCTCGTTGAACTGGACAGCGCCAGCGCAAGCAGGCGCTCCGCTACGACGGGCGCAGAGAAATGGTATGATCTTTACGAAGAAAAACGACCATCTTAGCGCAAAAATCTGGACCCACGCGGCGGAGGGCACCAACTTCGTGCAAGTCATCATCGAACTTTATCAAAAAGACGCTTACCGGCCTTATCTGAAATATACTGCTGCCAACGTCATCATCGCTCACGTTTCTTCATCCGTCTCAAGCGAACAAATCGATCTCGATTTTGAAAAGATCTCCGTCGAAATCGCCGGTTGATCGGGGGTTCAAGTCGAGCCGACCCGGCGACGAACAAAACCTCCCCGTCAGCGCCGAGCGAGGAACGCTCAGGCCGCGTCCTTCATCACCTGCGCGAAAACCTGCGTCCAGACCTCGGCCGTCTGCGCGCCCGAGACCGCGAGCTTGCCGTCGACGATGAAGAACGGCACGCCGGTGACGCCGACCTGGGCAGCATGAGCCTCCAGCCCGATCACGGTCTCGCGCAATTCGTCATTGGTCAGTTCGTCGCGCGCCGCCTGCTCGTCGAAACCCTGCTCGACGGCGATGGCGACCAAAATCTCCAGATCGCCGATGTCGCGGCCCTCCTGGAAATAGGCCTTGAACAGCGCAGCCTTCATCTCGCTGCCGCGTTGCACGGTCGACGCCGCGGCGACCAGCATATGCGCCATGCGCGTGTTGACGCTCTTCGTCACCTTGGACCAGTTGAAGGTGATTCCGCTTTCCAGAGCGGCCTCCGACAGTCTGATCTCGATCTCCTTGCGCTTGCCGGGCCCGAACTTGGCGTCGAGATAGGCGGTGCGGTCCATGCCCTCCGCCGGCATGTAGGGGTTGAGCTCATAGGGCAGCCAGGTGATGGCGACACGGTCGGTCAGGCCGTGCTGGGCCAGCGCCGTCTCCAGCCGCGCCTTGCCGATGAAGCACCAGGGACAGACTATGTCCGAGACGATCGCGATTGGGAGTTTGTCTTGCATGATCGCTCCTTCGCGATGATGGCGCTTCAGACGGGCGGATAGGCGTGCGGAACGCCATGCCGGTCCTCGACCGTGACGGCTCCCTCCGCCGGCCCGCAGCCCAGCGACGATGCCGCGACCGGCGCCTTTCCCGCGCCGCCGGGGATGTCCAGAATATAGGTCGGCTGGCACAGTCCCGAAAGATGGCCACGCAGGCGTTTGACGAGGGCCTGCCCCTCCTCCAGCGAGAGCCGGAAATGGCCGGTGCCGGGCGCGAGGTCGGGGTGGTGCAGGTAATATGGCTTGACCCGGTTCTCGACGAAGGCGCGCATCAGCGCCGACAACGTCCCGACATCGGCGTTGACGCCCTTCAAGAGCACGCTCTGGCTGATCAGGACATGGCCGGCGTCGGCCAGCCGGACCAGCGCGTCGCGGGCTTGCGCCGTGAACTCGCGGGGATGGTTGGCGTGGATCGCGATGTAGCTCGCCTTGCCCGGCACGCGCAGCGCGCGGGCATAGTCGGGCGTGACGCGCTCGGGCTGCACCATTGGCACGCGCGTATGCCAGCGCGCCACCTTGATATGCGGGATCGCGGAAAGCCTACGCGCCACCTCGCGGATGCGGCGGCCGGACAGGATCAGCGGGTCGCCGCCGGTCATGATGACTTCCCAGATCGCGGGCGTGCCGGCGAGATAGGCCAGCGCCGCGTCGAGCTTTTCACCCGTGAGCGCATCGCCGCCGGGGCCGACCATCTCGCGGCGGAAGCAGAAGCGGCAATAGACCGGGCAGGCGTGGACGAGCTTGAGCAGCGCACGATCCGGATAGCGATGGACCACGCCCTCGACGGGAGAATGCGCCGCGTCGCCGATCGGATCGGCCCGTTCCTGCGGCAGCGTCACCAGTTCGGCGGCGTCGGGGATGAACTGCCGCGCAATCGGGTCGGCGGCATCAGCGGCGTCGATCAGCGCGGCCATGGCCGGCGTCACCGAGACGGCATAGCGTGATGCGACCGCGTCAAGCGCATCGCGCCGCGCGGGCGCGACAAGCCCCTGCGCGATCAGCGCGTCGATGCTGCGGAGTTGCATATGGATCGTCATCGCCCTCCCCTGCCCGGTTGCGCGACCGGCGTCCAGAGCACGTCCTCGATGCTGCGCGCATGGGTGCAGAGCATCACCAGCCGATCGAACCCAAGCGCGATGCCCGACGCCTGTGGCATTTCGCCGAGCGCCGCCAGGAAATCCTCGTCGATCGGATAGCGCTCGCCATGGATGCGCTGCTTCTCGTCCATGTCCGCCTCGAAGCGCCGCCTTTGCTCGTCAGGGTCGGTCAATTCGCCGAAGGCGTTGGCGAGTTCGACGCCGCAGGCATAAAGCTCGAAGCGCTCGGCGATGCGCGGATCGCCGGGTTTTGGCCGGGCCAGCGCCGCTTCCGAGATCGGATACTCGCACAGGATCGTGGCCCGGCCCCGGCCGAGATGCGGCTCGACGCGCTCCGACAGGATGCGGCTGAAGATGTCCGACCAGCTATCGTCGTCCGCCACGCGGATGCCAGCCTCGGCTGCGTCCGCCGCCAGCGCCGGGCGATCGAGATAGAGATCGGCCGCCACCGTGCGAAGCAGGTCGATGCCGACATGGCGCTGAAAGGCCTCCTGCACGGTCAGGCGCTCCGGCTCGGCGAAGGGATCGGCCTCGACGCCGCGCCAGCGCAGCCTCGTGACACCCGCCGCCTGCGCGGCCTCGACCAGCAGAGCGCCGCAATCGGCCATCAGCGCGTCATAATCCTCTCCGGCGCGATACCATTCCAGCATCGTGAATTCGGGGTGGTGCAGCGCCGTGCGCTCGCGATTGCGGAAGACGCGAGCGAAATCGAAGAGGCGCGGCTCGCCGGCCGCCAGCAGCTTCTTGGCGGCGAATTCGGGCGAGGTGTGCAGGTAATAGGGATGGCCTTGCCCGGCATCGTCGACCAGGGTCGTGGCAAAGCCGTGAAGATGCGTCTCGTTGCCGGGCGAGACCTGCAGGATCGCGGCCTCGACCTCGACGAAATCGCGCGCCTCGAACCAGCGCCGCAACGCAGCCTTGATGCGTCCGCGCGCCAGCAAAGCCGGCCGCCGGTCGGCATGGATGTCTGGCCGCCAGAAGGGCGGGTTCTGGTCGGGCATGAGGGGCCGCTCAGCCCGCCGGCTTCAGCAGCGCGTCGCGCAGGATGTCGTTGATCCGCGTCTGCCAGCCCGGCCCGCCGGCCTTGGCGCGCTCCAGCACGTCCTGATCGAGCCGCAGCGAGACGAGCTTCTTGGTCGGCGCCTTCTGCGGCCCGCGCTCGCCCTGCCGGCGGCGATGCTCGCGCATCAGGTCAACGAGATAAGGCGGCAGCACGTCGTAGGCAGGGCGCATCAAGGCGAAATCAGCGTCGGTGAGTTCGCGGACCTCTCCTTCCTCGTCGGTGAGAGGAGGAAGATCGAGCGCTGTCTTAGTCTGATGCTTGCTCATATCTCGCCACCTCCCTTGCATTGGCCTTGCGAAAACTGATCACCCGAATGCCATCGGGTATAGGCGTGAAGCAGACCACGAAAACACGGTCGCCGATCAAGCCGGATGAAACAAAACGCGGCTCGGGATAAACGAAACGCGTATCCTCATGCGTCTCAGCCGTTTCCCAGGCGAAGTGATCGACAAGCTCGAACGACAATCCCCGCTCTCGGATGTTCCGTTCGTTCTTTGCAGGATCGAATTCGAGCTTCACGATTTAATTGTATCTACGCACCACGAATGTCAAGCGCGGCCCCCCCGGCCTCTCCGCGCGACGGCTTCCGTTTTCGGTCGCGATGGAGTAGTTGCGCGGCAACGAATTTTCGCGCGCACGCCGCGCATGAGCCAAGGACATCTCAACGTGGTCAAGGTCATCGCCTCCTCCGTCCGCAAAGGCAATGTGCTCGAGCTCGACGGGCATCTCTGCTCGGTGCTCTCGGCCGAGAGCTTCTTCCCCGGCAAGGGCACGCCGACGACGCAGATCGATATGCGCCGCATCGCCGACGGCGTGAAGGTGACGCAGCGCTACAAGACCACCGAGCAGGTCGAGCGCGCCTATGTCGAGGATCGCGACTTCACCTATCTCTACCAGGACGGCGAGCAATACGTCTTCATGAACCCGGAGACCTACGACCAGCTCCCGGTCGACGGCGAGGTGATCGGCGACTTCATCCCCTATCTGCAGGAGGGCATGAAGGTGACGCTCTCGGTGTTCGAGGACAAGGCGGTGGCGATCGAGCTGCCGCAGCGTCTCGTCTTCGAGGTCACCGAGACCGAGCCCGTCACCAAGGGCCAGACCGCGTCTTCGTCCTACAAGCCGGCGATCCTGTCGAACGGCGTGCGAACCACCGTGCCGCCGCATATCGGCGTCGGCACCCGCATCGTGGTGATGACCGAGACCGGCGCCTATGTCGAGCGCGCCAAGGATTGAGCGCGGGCCTGCTGTAAAGCGCTCCGGAGCACCTATATCGCCAACGCGACGGGCCCATCCGGGCCCGTTTTCGTTTCCGAGGATGTTGCCATGCCGATCACCGCCCGCTCCGCCGCGCTTTCAGGCTTCGCCCAGACCCTGAATGCGCTCGACGCCATTCTCGACAAGGCGCTCGAACAGGCGACCGCCCGCAAGATCGCGCCCGAGGTGCTGCTCAATGCGCGGATCGCGCCCGACATGCTGCCCTTCACGCGCCAGATCCAGCTCACCTGCGATTTCGCCAAGAACGCGGTCTTCCGCCTCTCCGGAGCCGAAAACCCGAAGATGCCGGACGTGGAGACGAGCTTCGAGGAGCTGAAGGCGCGTATTGCGAAGACGCTGGGCTTCGTCGAGGGCGCAGACGTGGCAGCGCTCGACGCGGGCCTCGCCAAGGACGTCACCTTCCCGCGCGGCCCTTCGGCGACCGTGACGATGAAGGGCGAAAAATATCTGACGCAGTTCGCCGTGCCGAACTTCTATTTCCACGCCGCGACGGCCTACGCGATCCTGCGCGAGAACGGCATCCAGATCGGAAAGAGCGATTTCCTGCACGGCGTGCTCGATGGCTGAGGACCGGCCTTGAAACGGACACAACCCGTGTCCATATGAGCATCACGGCGATGTCGAGGGCGTTCCAAAGTCCTCCAGCGCCGTTGAAGACGGCCATGGGCCGAACGTTTGACGCCGGATGTACGCGCACCCGTTCAGGACATGGCCGTTGGTTCATTCCGAGGCCCGTAGCGGACATCCGCTGCGGGTCTTTTCGTTTGCCGTCGGCAGAGCGCAGGCCTGCGCCAGGACGCTCGCGACGAAAATGACGCAAGGCGGTCGTCTCGGGATATCCGGGATGGGGAGGCCGCCTGGTCACGTCTGGCCACTGGCGAAATAGCACGTCAGCAGGCGATGCGTGATCGCCTCCAGCGCGACGAGATCGGCGACCGCGACCTCCTCGTTGACCTGATGCATCGTCTTGCCGACCGGACCGTATTCCACGACCGGGCAAAAACTCTTGATGAAGCGCGCATCCGAGGTGCCGCCCGTGGTCGAGAGCGCCGGCCGTTCGCCGGTCTCGGCTTCGACGGCGTTCGCCACCATCGTCACGAACGGCCCGGGCTGCGTCAGGAATGCGACAGCATTGGTGGGCTGGAAGTCGATCTCGTAGCGGACCGTGTTGCCGGCGGCCTCACGCAGCCGGCGCTCGATCTCGGCGGCGAGCGTCTCCGGCGTCCAGACATCGTTGAAGCGGATGTTGAACACGGCTTTGGCCTGCGCCGGCACGACGTTGGTGGCGGGATTGCCGACATCGAGCGTCGTCACCTCGAGATTGCTCGGGTCGAAATGCTTCGTTCCGGCGTCGAGCGGCGCAGCGTCCAGCGCCGCCAGCAGCCGGACCATGCCGCGGATCGGATTCTCGGCGAGGTGGGGATAGCCGACATGGCCCTGCCTGCCATTGACGGTGAGTTTTCCGGTCAGCGAGCCGCGCCGGCCGATCTTGATCATGTCGCTCATCGTCGCCGGATTGGTCGGCTCGCCGAGCAGGCAATGGTCGAAGCGCTCGCCGCGGGCATGCGCCCAGTCGAGCAGCTTGACCGTGCCGTTGACGGCCGGGCCTTCCTCGTCGCCGGTGACGAGAAAGGCGATCGAGCCCGGCGCATCGGGATAGTCGCGGCGATAGCGCAGCGCAGCCGCGATCATGGCCGCGAGCCCGCCCTTCATGTCGCAGGCGCCGCGCCCGTGCAGCGCGCCGTCCGCGATCTCGCCGGAGAACGGATCGCGCCTCCAGCCGGCGGCGTCGCCGACCGGGACGACATCGGTATGGCCGGCGATGACGAAGACGGGGCTGCCCGTGCCGATGCGCGCATAGAGGTTCTCGACGTCCGGCGCGCCGGGCTCGCTGAAGACGGGGCGATGGACCTCGTAGCCTTCCCGCGCCAGCACTCTCTCCAGAAGAGCAAGCGCGCCACCCTCATTGGGCGTCACGGACGGGCAGCGGATCAGGGCCTGGGCAAGGGCGACGGGATCGGCGGGGTCGGCGGGGTCGAAGGAAAGCGTCTGGCTCATGCCGCCGGTTTAGCATCGACGGGCGGAGCCGCAACCGCCTCGTCGTCCGCGCGCGCGCCCGGCATCAGGCCGAGATCGACCAGCGCCACGACCCAGGCGATCAGCGAGATCGTGTCCAGCGACGGCATCCAGGCGCTCGACATCGCCGGCTTGAGTTCGCCGGGCAGCACGATGGCGCAGACCAGCAGGATGCCGAACAGCGGCGCGCTGCCTCGATCGACGGCGCGCTTGGCCGCGAGCGCAGCCCACGGAAACAGCGCGAACGCCTTGGCGAATGCAACGATCGTCGCGGCATGGAACGGCGCAAGCTGGGGCGCGACGCGCTCGATCAGCAGCAGCGAAACCGCCACGGCGATGCTGCCGAGCCAGAAGGGCGCAAGGCCGATGCGGCCTTCGATCGCGGTGAACAGGCGGATAAGCGACATGCGGCAGGCTCCGGTCAGGCGTTGTCGCATGCCGCCGTGCCGGCTTGAAGCCTATGGTGAAGAAAAGGTTAACGCTGGCGACGCAAGGCTGTCCCGAGAAAACGCTTGAACGCCCGCGGCCGCGCCGTTAGCTGCGGGGTCGGGCCGTTTGCGATCGGGGTCCTGAAGGCATCGCTGCCCGAAACGGTCCTGATGAGGTGTCCGCCATGACCATCCGCCTGCATCGCGGCGACCTGCCGGCCGATCTCGACCTCGGCCCGATCGTCGCGGTCGACACCGAGACGCTAGGCCTGAACCCGCATCGCGACCGGCTCTGCGTGGTGCAGCTCTCGCGCGGCGACGGCTCGGCGGACGTCGTCCAGATCCCGAAGGGCAGCGGCCAGCCGGTGAACCTGATCCGGCTTCTGGCCGACCCGGGCGTCCTGAAGCTGTTTCATTTCGCCCGTTTCGACATCGCCGTGCTGCTGCACGCGTTCGGCGTCGTCGCCGGACCGGTGTTCTGCACCAAGATCGCTTCCAAGCTGACCCGCACCTATACGGACCGTCATGGCCTCAAGGATCTGGTCCGCGAACTGCTTGGCATCGAGCTGTCGAAGCAGCAGCAATCGTCCGACTGGGGGGCGGAGACGCTGAGCGAGGCGCAACTCGTCTACGCGGCGTCGGACGTGCTGCATCTGCATGCACTGCACGCCAGGCTGACGACCCTGCTGGCGCGCGAGAACCGCTCGCATCTCGCCGCCGCGAGCTTCGACTTCCTGCCCTATCGCGCCGAACTCGATCTCGCCGGTTGGCCGGAGGCCGACATCTTCGCGCATACCTGACCGGTCGCGGACTGTTTCGGGCGAATTCAAAGTCTGGTTATTGACAAATTCCAAGTCTCGTTGCGTCAATTTGATCGCATGGCATGTCGCTCGCATCCGCGATACCGGCGCGCCGCCGACACGAAAAAGCCGTCAGCGGCTGCCATTTCGCGGGACATGACTGTGGCGATGACATCGGACCACTGGGTCCCCGCACCTTCCAGCCGTCCGAACCCGCGCCAGGCGGTGTTCAGATCGGCGCGACGGCACACGCTCGTCGTGCGCGCCCTGCGCGTCGCGATCCCGCTCGGCGCCGTGGTCGCTGTTCTTGGCCTTATCGTGACGCCGTTCATGAGCCCGCTGCGCGCCGTTTCCGGGCTCTCGGTCGGGACCGTCGGCATCGAGAACGGCAAGGTCAAGATGGAGACGCCGCGCCTGACGGGCTATCGCAAGGACAACCGTCCCTACGAGGTCAATGCGGAGGCTGCCCTGCAGGACATCCGCAACCCGACCGAGGTCGAACTGGTGACGCTGACGGCGCGCCTGCAGATGGAGCGCGAGGGCTGGGTCACGGTCAATGCGAAGACCGGCCTGTTCAACACCCAGGCCGAGAAGCTCAAGCTGATCGACGACGTGCGGGTCCGCACCGAAACCGGCTACGACATCCGCATGCAGAACGCCGATATCGACTTCAAGGGCGGCACCGTCGTCTCGAAGCAGCCGGTGAAGGTCAATCTCGGCGCCACGACGGTCGATGCCGATTCACTGGATGTGAAGGATAATGGCGCCCTGATCGTCTTCGACGGACGCGTCCGCGCCGTGATCGAAAATGCGCCGAAAGGCACGATCGCCGGTCCCGAGCGCGAAGGCAGCACGCCCGACCTGGAACTTCTGAAGCAGGCCGTGGTTGCGCCTGCGCCGGGCGGCGCGGCGGTCCAACCCCGACAACCGAATTGAGAAGCCACATGCGGTTTGCCTCGACCCGTCCGACCCTCGCCAGCCAACGCCTTCCGGTCCTTGCCGCGGGGCTGGCCGTCATGGCCTTCGGCGCAGGCCCGTTCGGAGTCGCGCCCGCATTCGGTCAGCAGGGCAAGCTCACCGTCGCGCAGGCCGCGCCCGCCGCCCCGGCGCAGGGGCGTCGCGGCGGCGGCCAGAACTCGCCGCTCGGCGGCCTCGGCGGCGACAGCAAGGAGCCGATCAAGATCGACGCCGACAAGCTCGACGTGCTCGACAAGGAGAACCGCGCGGTTTTCCGGGGCAATGTCGTGGCGGTGCAGGGCGAGACGACGGTCCGCTGCTCGGTGATGACCGTCTTTTACGAGGGCCGCGGCGGCGGGCAGGGCGGAGCGGGCGCGGCGCGCGCCACCGCGCCTGCTCCCGCGGGCCAGCCGGGACAGTCCAACGATTCATCGATCAGGCGCATCGAATGCGCCGGGCCTGTCACGGTCGTCTCGAAGACACAGGCCGCGACCTCCGACAATGCCGTGTTCGACCGCGCCAACAACGTCGTCATCATGACCGGCAATGTCGCGCTGAACGACGGCCCCAATATCACGCGCGGCGAGAAACTGACCTACAACACCGTCACCGGCGTCGCCAATGTCGAGACCACCAAGGGTGGTCGCGTGCAGGGCTTCTTCGTGCCGAATTCCGAGACGGCCAAGCCCGGCGCGCCCGCCGCCGGAACGCCTGCGCGTCCCGCGCGACCCGCCGCGCCGACCAACTGAGCGCGCCGCGGCGCGGCGCAACCGCTGCATCTGCGCCGTTTGCGACCACACGTTTTCTCATGTCCGGCTTGCCATCAGTGACCATTCCCTACACGCCGCAGATCGACCAGACGCCTGCGCCGGCCTCGCCCACCGTCGTCCGGCCCCGCGCCAATGGACTGCTCTCGAAATTGCGCGGCGTCCTGACGCGTGGAGGCGGGGACAGGCCCGAGCGCGTCACGGCCGCCTCGATCGGCGGTCCCGGCGTGCTGGCCGTCAGCGGCCTCCGCAAGAGCTATGGCGGGCGCAATGTCGTCAGCGAGGCGAGCCTGTTCGTGCGCCAGGGCGAGGCTGTCGGCCTGCTCGGTCCCAACGGCGCCGGCAAGACCACGATCTTTTACATGATCACCGGGCTGGTCGGGGCCGATCTCGGCGTGATCTCGCTCGAAGGCAACGACATCACGCAACTGCCGATGTATCAGCGCGCCCGCCTCGGCATCGGATACCTGCCGCAGGAGGCCTCGATCTTTCGCGGGCTCTCGGTCGAGGACAATATCAAGGCGGTGCTGGAGATCAGCGAGCCCAACCGCAAGGCCCGCGAACGGCAACTCGACACGCTTCTGGAAGAGTTCAATATCGCTCGCCTGAGGAAATCTCCCTCGATCGCGCTCTCGGGCGGCGAGCGCAGGCGCTGCGAGATCGCCCGCGCGCTCGCCGGCAAGCCCTCCTTCATCCTGCTCGACGAGCCTTTCGCCGGCATCGATCCGATCGCGGTCGGCGACATCCAGGCGCTGGTGCGGCAGTTGACCGATCGCGGCATCGGCGTGCTGATCACGGACCACAACGTCCGCGAGACGCTCGGCCTCGTCGATCGCGCCTACATCATCCATTCGGGGCGCGTGCTCACCGAGGGCTCGCCGGCCGACATCATCGCCAATCCCGATGTGCGCCGGGTCTATCTGGGCGAGGACTTCCGGCTCTGAGGGCTGCGGCAGGCCTGAATGCCTATCCCCGCGACATCATGTTGCAGTGCATTAACTTCCCTGCCCAAAGACGGGGCAAGGGCATTGCCGAGCCGCTCTCGCGGGTCTAGGCTCTCTTCCACAGGCAAGAAGCGTGCCGAAATGGCGCGCTGGCATGGAAGGGATTGCGAGCGCAATGGCGATGATGCCGCGCATGGAGCTGCGCCAGGGCCAGTCCCTGGTCATGACGCCGCAATTGCTGCAGGCGATCAAGCTCCTGCAATTGTCGCATCTCGAATTGCAGCATTTCGTCGAGGGCGAACTCGAGCGCAATCCGCTGCTGGAGCGCGACGAGCCCGGCGAGTTTCCGATCCAGCTCAACGGCGAAGGCTCGCATTCCTCCGATGCTCGCGCCGCCGATGCCGAGAGCTTCGCCCGCTCCGAGAGCCTGAACTCGCAGGAGGGCATGGAGAACCGGCTCGGCACCGGTCTCGACAACGTCTTCCAGAGCGAACAGCCCAGCGTCGCCCGGCTCGATACGCGCGGGGCGGATTCCCTGCCGATCATCGGCGGGGCCTATGGCGGCGCGGGCGGCTCCTTCGAGGACAGCCCCGACGGCTTCGAGAGCGGCCTGACGGCTGAACCCTCGCTGCGCGACCATCTCTCGGCCCAGCTCGACCTCGCCGTCACCGACCCTGCCGACCGCATCATCGGCAGCCATCTGATCGATGCGGTCGACGATTCCGGCTATCTCGGCGAGCCGATCCCGGAGATGGCCGAGCGTCTCGGCATCTCGATCGCCCGCATCGAGGGCGTGCTGACGATCGTGCAGGGTTTCGATCCCTCCGGCGTCGCCGCGCGCGACGTCTGCGAGTGCCTCTCGATCCAGCTTCGCGACCGCGACCGCTTCGACCCGGCGATGCAATGTCTCGTCGCCAATCTGCACCTCGTCGCCAAGCGCGATTTCGCGGCTCTGAAGCGCATCTGCGGCGTCGACGACGAGGACATCGCCGACATGGTCGCCGAGATCCGGCGGCTCGATCCCAAGCCCGGCCGGGGTTTTGGCGGCTCGACCGCCGAAACGGTCGTGCCCGACGTCTTCATCCGGCCTGCGCCCGACGGCTCCTGGCTGGTCGATCTCAACCCCGACACGCTGCCGCGCGTGCTGGTCAACCAGACCTACCACGCCAAGGTCTCGAAGGCGGCGCTGAAGGACGAGGACCGCGCCTTCATCGCCGAATGCCTGCAGACCGCGAACTGGCTGACGCGCTCGCTCGAACAGCGCGCCCGCACCATCCTGAAGGTCGCGAGCGAGATCGTGCGCCAGCAGGACGGCTTCTTCGCCCATGGCGTCGAGCATCTGCGCCCGCTCAACCTGAAGACCGTCGCCGACGCCATCGGCATGCATGAATCGACCGTCTCGCGCGTCACCTCGAACAAATACCTGACCTGCTCGCGCGGCGTCTTCGAGATGAAGTACTTCTTCTCGGCCGCGATCTCGGCGACGGGCTATGGCGAGGCGCATTCGGCCGAGGCCGTTCGCTTCCGCATCAGGCAGATGATCGACGACGAGACGCCGGCCGACGTGCTCTCCGACGACGCGATCGTGGCGAAGCTGAAGTCCGGCGGCATCGACATCGCCCGGCGCACGGTCGCGAAATACCGCGAATCGCTGCGAATCCCCTCCTCGATGGAGCGCCGCCGCGAGAAGGTCGCGATGGCCATGGGCAGCCGCTGAGGCTGCGCCTCAGAAGCTCGCCCTGAGCGCGCCGGTTCCGGCATAGCTGCGGCTGTTGCCGGACGCCGAGGCGTCGAAGCGGCCGCCCAGCGTCAGGCTGGGCGTGAGCTGGATGTCGGCGCCGGCGCTGAACAGGGCCGCGTCGCGGTTCGGCCTTGCGCCCTCAATCACGAAGTTCGTGCCGGCGATGCCGGTGAGGCTCGCGGCGAAGGTGATGTCGCGCCGGTAGTAATGCGCCCAGGCGATCTCGGTGAACAGCGTCACCTTGCGGCCGCCCAGCGTGGTCAGGCTCGTGACCCTGAGACCGAGTTCGGAACGCAGGGCGGTGTTGGTGTGGGAGCGGGCGGTGACGCCGGCGGCGACGCCGGTCGCGCTGTTGATCTCGCGGAAGTTGGGCGTGTGGACGCTCTGGATCTGCAGCGCGGCGATCGGCGACAGGGTGAACCCGCCGGCGCTGAACAGGTCGTAAGATCCCTGCAGCCGGCCGCCCCAGACATGGGCGCTGTAATCGGCGGTCGCGCCCAGCCCGAGCGCCGGCACGCTGCGCCGCGTCTCGACCTGCATCGCGGCATAGGACAGCGAAGCGGCGAGGTCGAGCTTCCCGATCCTGGTCGCGCCGTAGAGACCGAACTGGAAGATGTCGGCGGTGTTGGCGCCGAGATTGCGGCCGAGTTCGGCGCGCGACTGGCCGCCCGACAGCGCAAAGCCGATCACGGAGCCCGGCGCGATGCGGTAATCCGCGCCGACCGCGACATTGACGTCCTTGATCTCGCGATTGGCCGAGCCCGCGCCGATCGCGTCGCCGCGCGTGCGGTCGATCTGGCCGAAGCCCGCGCCCCAGACATGGAAGGTCGGCTCGAAGCGGACCGGAGCGGGTGCGGAGACCGGGCCCTTGCGGCCGGGCAGATCGGCGGTGAAGCCGGAATAGCCGGACACGCCGGCGAGGCTGCCGTCGCGTCCGATCGCGAAGGGATCGAGCATGACGCGCAGGAACTGGTCCGAGGCGCGCAGACCGATGGCGCTGGTCGCGGTGTGGACCTCGCCCGAGAGCGTGTTGACCGCCGCCGCCAGCGCCTCTCGCGTCGGCTGGTTGTAGATGTTGAACAGCGGGGAAAGGTCCGAGCCCGAGAACAGGGCGCGGTCGAGCGCCGAGGCGACGGCGGTGATGTTGCGGGTCTGGGTCAGACCAAGTACCGGAGTTTGAGGCGTAGTCGCGGTGCTTGCGGCGGTGGTCGCGCCCGGCGTGGTGACGAGGGGCGCCGCCATCAGCGTGACCTGGACGTTCTGCGCGCCATAGCTCACCGCCGAGGTGACGCCGACGCCGAAGGAGCCGACAGTGGTGATGGTGGCGAAGACGCCGCTGCGCGTACCCGTCGTGGTCAGGATGGTGTAGGGCGTGGCGAAGGCATAGGAGCCGCCGGCCGCCACGAGCTGCAGAGTCCCGTTGAGCGTCGCGTTGCCGGTGACGTTGATCCGGTCGGCGGTCGCGCCCTCGATCTCGATAACGGTGGTCGCGGTCGAGGCCAGCGTCAGCCCGCCATTGATGTTGAGCACGCCGACCGAATTGCCCGGCGAGATCGTGCCCTGCACAGTCAGGGTCGGCGTGCCGCCAGTGCCGCCGAGCGTCGCGCCCTGGGCGACCGTGATGCCGCTCGATGTGCTGATCGAGCCGTTGACCACCAGCGTGCCGGCGTTCACGACGGTCGCGCCGCGATAGGTGTTGGTCGCGTTCAGGACGAGCGTGCCCGCCCCGTTCTTGGTCAGGCCGTAGGGCGTCTGCTCGATGCCGACCGCCTGGCCGGAGATGACGCCGTTCAGCGTCAGCGAGTTGCCGTTGGTGTCGATGACCTGATTAACCGCGCCGCCGCAGGCGCAGGGCTGGAGATTTATCGCATTGGCGAGCGTGACATCGCCGAGCGCGCGCAGCGTCGTGCTTTGCTGGAACGACAATTGCCCGGTTCCGAGCGCCGTATTGCTGCCGACGCCGAGCGTGCCGAACTGCAACGTGACGCCGCCGGTGAAGCCGTTGGAGCCGGTGAGATTGACCGTGCCCAAATTGGTCAGCCGAAGTGACCCCCCGCCCGTGATCGCCCCCGACAAGGTCAGGGAGCGGCCGGTGGCGGCGGAGAGGCTGGTCGCCGCGTCGACCACGATCGCGTTCGCCAGCGACACCGAGGCCACGCCAGGGCTCAGCGTGCCGCCGATCTGAAAGCGCAGCGCGCCGGTTCCCAGCGCGGCGCTGTTGCCGATTTCGAGCGTTCCCGCGCTGTTGAAGACCAGCCCGCCCGCGCCCGTGCCCGCTCCGTTCAGGATCAGATTGCCTGTCCCTGTCTTCGTCAGGGCGCCGGCAAAGGTCGTCGTGCCGTTCAAGGTGAGATTGGCGACGTTGTTGATCGCGCCGTTGAGCGCGGTGATTTCGAGCGGACGCGCGAAGGTCGCGGCCTGGTTGTCAAGTTGAAGCGTTCCACCATTGAGCCGGATGATGTTCGTCGCCGAGTTGTTTCCGAGCGCCTGCGACGGCGTGACGCCGACGCCGCTCGATCCAACGATCAATGTGCCGGCGGAGATCACCGTAACGCCGGAGTAGCTGTTGTTGGCTGTCAGAGCCAGCGTGCCGGTCCCGATCTTCTCGAACCCGAATGGCCCGCCCGTCTCGGAAATCACGCCGGACTGAGTCGCGCTGTTGGCCCCGGTGACCTCAAGCTGCTGGGCGTTCGTGGTGATGTTGAGCGCCGATCCGTCATTCGAGCCGTTGGCGTAGGTTCTGGTCTGCGACCAGGCCATGTCGGAAGAGGCGACCAGGATCATCGCAAGCAAGCCGCCCGCGAGGGCAGTCTTTCGCAGCAGCGCAGAGCGGCGCAAATACGTCGCTCCATGACAGGCATCGGTCATTGGCTCATCCCGGCTTGGCTCCTGCGCCGGGACACGGACGGACCGCATCTCAACGCATGGCTACGGCCGATGCGGCGGGCGATCTGCGTGGAGCAGATCGCCGACGGATCGGCGTTCGACGTTCAATGCCGAAACCGACGCGTGTCGATCTTCCCCCGGCTACCCTTAGGGAAGCAGATTGGATCGTGCCGGGATAGCAACCGCGGCGCGAAAATGATCGAAAGGTTAAAACAGCCGTTCACAATCGATGGACAGGCCGCGCGCAGAGCGAAATAGGCGGCGAGACGGGGAAGATGTGTCGCGGCGATGAACCCGCCTCGGGGAATGAAGGTCCGCCCGATCATTGACATCACCCACCCCCGGTTCTTAGCTCCCTTGGACGGCCGAACGCTTCGGTCGTGCCTGCAAGGAAGAGGAAGCACTCCATGAGCTTGCGAATCTCCGGCAAGAATCTCGATGTCGGCGAGGCCCTGCGCGGCCAGGCCGAGGCCCGTGTCGCGGCGGCGCTGAGCAAGTATTACGAGGGCGGCTATCAGGGCCATGTCACCGTCGGCAAGGACGGCACCGCCTTCAAGACCGATGGCGTGCTGCACCTGTCGTCGGGCATCACGCTCGAGGCCTCGGGCACGGCCCATGACGCCTATGCCAGCCTCGACAAGATGGCCGAACGCATCGAGAAGCGCCTGCGCCGCTACAAGCGCAGGTTGAAGGACCGCTCCGCCTCCCAGAACGGTCGCGAGGCCGGCATCGAAATCCCCAGCTATGTGATCGCGGCTCCAGACGACGATATCGAGGAGATCGAGGCCGTTTCCGACGGCGACAACCCGGTGATCGTGGCCGAATCGACCAAATCCCTGCATGTTTTGACGGTCGGCGACGCGGTGGCCGAACTCGACCTGACCGGCGCGCCGGTCGTGATCTTCCGTCACGCTGGCAATGGCCGGATGAACGTCGTATACCGCCGCCGCGACGGCAATATCGGGTGGATCGATCCGCCGGCTTCGCTCTCCTAAGGCCGGGGCACGACAGCCCGGCCGCAACGATTGGATCATGCCGAATGGGCGATAGGCCCGGCATGGGACATGCATGGACTGGCGCATGACGCTGACCGATCTCCTGAGCCCCTCGGCGGTGATCTCTCCGCTGCGGGCCAACGGCAAGAAGCAGGCGCTGCAGGAACTGGCGCAGCATGCGGCCGGCCTGACCGGGCTCTCCGAGCGCGATCTCTATGAGGCGCTGCTGCAGCGCGAGCGGCTGGGCTCGACCGGCATCGGCGACGGCATCGCCATTCCCCATGGCCGCATGCCTGGGATAGACCGCCTCGTCGGGCTGTTCGCCCGCGCCGAAAAACCGCTCGACTTCGAGGCGCTGGACGGACAGCCGGTCGACATCATCTTCGTCCTGATCGCGCCCGAGGGCGCCGGCGCCGACCATCTCAAGGCGCTCGCACGCGTCGCCCGCGTGCTACGCAACCATGCCGTGCTGGAGCAGGTCAGGCTGGTGCGCGACCCCGCAGCGATCTACGCGATCCTGGCCGATTCGGCCGCAAAGGCGGCGTGATTGGACCTGTTCCAGCGAAGGGCTTGGACAGGCATCCCCGAAACGGTATGACGCCGCGATCAATCGGCGTCTCCTGAACGACGACGCCCCTTCCGGAGCGCCGCCCATGGCCTATACCCATGTCGATCTCTTCCCCTTGGGCGAGGACGCGACACCCTACCGCAAGATCGGCGGCGAGGGCGTTTCAGTTGAAAAGCTCGGCGACCGCGAGTTGCTGAGCGTCTCGCGGGAAGCGATCCGGACGCTCTCCGAGCAGGCCTTCATCGACATCAACCACCTGCTGCGGCCGGGCCATCTCGCCCAGCTCGCGAAAATCCTCGACGATCCGGAGGCGACCGGAAACGACCGCTTCGTCGCCTACGACCTGCTCAAGAACGCCAACATCGCGGCCGGCGGCGTGCTGCCGATGTGCCAGGACACCGGCACTGCGATCATCATGGGCAAGAAGGGCCGCAAAATCTGGACCGATGGAGACGACGAGGCGGCGCTGGGCGAGGGCGTCGCCGACGCCTATTTCAAGCGGAACCTGCGCTATTCGCAGGTCGCCCCGCTCTCGATGTTCGAGGAGAAGAACACCGCGACCAACCTGCCGGCGCAGATCGACATCTATGCCGAAGGCAAGGGCCATGACGAGGACGCCTACAAGTTCCTCTTCGTCGCCAAGGGCGGCGGCTCGGCCAACAAGACCTTCCTGTTCCAGGCGACGCCCTCGCTGCTGACGAAGGACAGGATGCTGGCCTTCCTGAAAGAGAAGATCCTGACGCTCGGCACCGCCGCCTGCCCGCCCTACCACCTCGCCATCGTCATCGGCGGCACCTCGGCCGAGCAGAACCTCAAGACGGTCAAGCTCGCCTCGACGAAATATCTCGACGCGCTGCCGACGCAAGGCTCCGAGAGCGGCCATGCCTTCCGCGATCTGGAGATGGAGGAGGAGATTCACCGTCTGACGCAGTCGCTCGGCGTCGGCGCGCAGTTCGGCGGCAAGTATTTCTGCCACGACGTGCGCGTCGTGCGCCTGCCGCGCCATGGCGCCTCGCTGCCGATCGGGCTGGGCGTCTCCTGCTCGGCCGACCGCCAGGCCAAGGGCAAGATCACGAAGGACGGCATCTTCCTGGAGGCGCTGGAGACCGACCCGTCGAAATACCTGCCCGATATCGACGAGGACAGGCTCGGCGGCGACATGGTCAGGATCGACCTGAACCGGCCGATGGCCGAGGTGCTGGCGACGCTCTCGCAATATCCGGTCAAGACCCGGCTCTCGCTGACCGGCACGATCATCGTCGCGCGCGATTCGGCCCATGCGAAAATCCGCGAGCGGCTGGAGGCCGGACAGGGCATGCCGGACTACCTCAAGAACCATCCGGTCTATTATGCGGGGCCGGCCAAGACGCCCGACGGCATGGCCTCGGGCTCGTTCGGGCCGACGACGGCAGGCCGGATGGACTCGTTCGTCGATCAGTTCCAGTCCTTTGGGGGTTCGATGGTGATGCTCGCCAAGGGCAACCGGTCCGCGGCGGTTCGGGAAGCGTGCAAAAGACATGGCGGCTTCTATCTCGGCTCGGTCGGCGGGCCTGCCGCAAGGCTGGCGCAGGACTGCATCCGCAAGGTCGAGGTGCTGGAATATCCAGAACTCGGCATGGAGGCGGTCTGGCGCATCGAGGTCGAGGATTTCCCGGCCTTCATCGTCATCGACGACAAGGGCAACGACTTCTTCAAGGAGTTGAACCTCGGATGAGGATGCTTCTCCTCGCCTGTCTTGGCCTTGTCGCCGCCGGCCTCGCGCAGGCCCAGCAGCCCGTGCCGGCGACCTGCTCGCGCGACCTGTTCCAGAACGAGGCCGGCATGCAGCGCGAGCTGACGCGGCTGCGCGCGGCCGGCACGGCGTCGCAGCCCGAGCAATGCCGGGTCTGGCGCGAGCATGTCGGCTTTCTGCAGAAGGCGCGGGGCGTCTTCGCGACCTGCATGACGGGCGCGAGGCGCGAGCAGAACGTCCGCCAGATGGACGAGTCGCTGGCGGAATATCGCGTGCTGCTGTCGAACCGTTGCCGACGGTGATTCATGCCGTCATTGCGAGCGAAGCGAAGCAATCCAGAGGTTCGCGCGAGACGCTGGATTGCTTCGCTTCGCTCGCAATGACGGCAATGGTCTAGAGGAGACACCATGACCGACCAGCCGCAATCCCCCCTCGGCATCGCCGTGGTGCCCGTCACCCCGTTCGAGCAGAACTGCTCGATCGTCTGGTGCACCAGGACGATGCAGGCCGCGATCGTCGATCCCGGCGGCGACATCGACCGCATCCAGGGCGCGCTGAAGGAACTCGCCGTGACGCCTGCCGCGATCTGGCTGACCCATGGCCATATCGACCATGCCGGCGGCGCGACCGAGCTTGCCGAGGCGCTGTCGCTGCCCATCATCGGCCCGCACGAGGCGGAAAAGCCCCTGCTCGACTCGCTGCCGCAGCAGGGTCTGCGCTTCGACATGCGGGGCCTGCGCCCCGTCACGCCGACGCGCTGGCTGAGCGAAGGGGACACGGTCTCTGTCGGCGATGTAACGTTCGCCGTGCATCATGTGCCCGGCCACAGCCCCGGCCATGTCACCTTCTTCCAGAAGGACCTGCGCTTCCTGCTGGCGGGCGACACGGTCTTCGCCGGCTCGGTCGGCCGCACCGATTTACCCGGCGGCGATCACGACCTGCTGATCTCGGGGATCAAGGGCAAGCTGCTGCCGCTCGGCGACGACGTCCAGTTCCTGCCGGGCCATGGCCCGGCGAGCACGCTGGGGGCGGAACGGACGAGCAATCAGTTCCTGCAGGACTGACCCACGCCCCCGCTCAGTAATCCACCCCCGCCAGATACAGGCCGCAGGGCGGGGCCAGCGCCGCGCATTGCGAGCGGTCGAGCGACGCCAGCACCTTGCCGGGCTTGTTCTCCGGCCAGCGCCCGGCCCCGACCATCTTCAGGCAGCCGACCATCGAGCGGACCTGATGGTGTAGGAAGGAGCGGGCATGGACATAGGCCACGATCTCATCGCCCTCGCGTCTGACGTCGAAGCGGTCGAGCGTCCGCATCGGACTGTTGGCCTGGCATTCGGCGGCGCGGAAGGCGGTGAAGTCGTGATGGCCGAGCAAAGCCTTGGCGGCACGGTCCATCGCCTCGTGGTCGAGCCTGATGGGGACATGCCAGAGCCGGTTCAGGTCGAGCGCCGGCTGCGCGCGCCGGTCGATGATGCGGTAGATGTAGTGTCGGCGCGTCGCCGAGATGCGGGCGTCGAAATCGTCGGATACCGCTTCCGCGCTCACCACCGCGACCGGGACGCGCTTCAGCCGGGCGTTGGTCGCGTCGCGCACCACATCGGCGCGCCAGTCCTTCTCCAGATCGACATGGGCGACCTGATGGGTGGCGTGGACGCCGGCATCGGTGCGCCCGGCGCAATGCAGCCTGACCGGATGGCCGCAAAAACCTTCGATCGAGTCCTCGACGCTCTGCTGCACCGAGGGGCCGTTGAGCTGGCGCTGCCAGCCCGAGAACGGCGTGCCGTCATATTCGACGACGAGCTTGTAGCGCGGCATCAGAGCCTGTCGCCTGCCGACAGCCGCGCGCCGCGCAGAAACTCAGCGCCGCTCACCGGCTTGCCGCCGGCGCGCTGGACCTGCAGCAGTTTCAGCGCGCCCTCGGCGCAGGCGACCGTGCCCTCCCCGTCGAGCAGCGTGCCGGGCTCGGCCGCGCCGCCAGCCAGCGCCGTCCGCAGCACTTTGAGCCGCTCCGGACCCTTGCCGAGATCGATTTTTGCGAACGCGCCGGGAAAGGGCAAGAGCCCGCGCGCCAGATCATGGAGCTGTCTGGCAGGCTGGGCCCAGTTCAGGCGGCCGTCGGCATTGGTGAGTTTGGCGGCGTAGGTGACGCCTTCTTCCGGCTGCGGCGTGAAGCGCAGCCCCCCGCGGCCGAGCGCGGCCAGCGCGCGCGTCATCAGGTCCGCGCCGAGGGGCGCAAGCGCGTCGTGCAGTTCGCCCGCCGTCATGTCGGGGCCAATGCCGAAGCTTTCGACCATGCCGACCGGGCCAGTGTCGAGCCCTGCCACCATCTTCATGACGCAGACGCCGCTCTCGACGTCGCCAGCCATCACCGCCCGCTGGATCGGCGCGGCCCCGCGCCAGCGCGGCAGCAGCGAGGCGTGCAAATTGAGGCAGCCGAGTACCGGCAGATCGAGGATGCTCTGGGGCAGGATCATGCCATAGGCGACGACGATGGCGACATCGGCCTGATGCGCGGCGAAGGTCTCGACGGCCTCTGGCGTCCGCAGCGTCTTCGGCGTCAGCACCGGAACGCCGAAGCGCTCCGCCGCTCGCTGGACGGCCGAGGGCTTCAGCTCGAGCCCGCGCCCGGCCTGCGCCGGGGCGCGTGTATAGCAGGCCACGACCTCATGCCCGTGGCCGACGATCTCGGTCAGCGTCGGCACGGCGAAGTCCGGCGTGCCCATGAAGACGACGCGCAGCGTCATAGGTGAGCCTTCGGCGCAGGCCCGACCCCGTCATTGCGAGCGCAGCGAAGCAATCCAGAATGGCGCCGCGAGACGCTGGATTGCTTCGCTGCGCTCGCAATGACGGTCTGGGGCACGGGAGAGATCAAGCCGCGCTCTCGCGCTTCGCGACCTTGGCGAAGCGCTTGGTCACGCGCTCGCGCTTCAGCCGCGAGAGATGGTCGATGAAGAGCACGCCGTTGAGATGGTCGATCTCGTGCTGCAGGCACGTCGAAAGCAGGCCGTCGGCCTCGACCTCCTGCGTCTTCCCGTCCAGGTCCATGAAACGGACCTTGATCGACGCCGGACGATCGACCTCCTCATAATATTCGGGAATCGAGAGGCAGCCCTCCTCATGGGTGTTCATCTCGTCGGAGGACCAGACGATCTCCGGATTGATGAAAACCTGCGGAGCCTTCGGCACGGGCTCCTCGCCCTCGGCCGCAGGCTTGGCGAGGTCGATCGTGACGACGCGTTCGGGCACGCCGATCTGGATCGCGGCCAGCCCGATGCCGGGCGCGTCATACATGGTCTCGAACATGTCCTCGACGAGCTTCTTGATGTCGGGCGTGACCGAGGCCACGGGCGCGGAGACCTGGCGCAGCACGGAGTCGGGCAGGATGACGAGCGGGCGGATGGCCATGGGGGTTCTTACGAGTAAATCCGGGGCAATGCCGCGACATAAGCCCTTGTGGGCAGACGGTCAAACCGTTCCGCTTTCGTTCGATTTCCGCTTTCGAATCGGCTAGGCTGACCCGATGAACGAGATCGCCTTCATCCTGCTAGACCGCCCGATCCCATGGAGCGAGGCCGCGCTCGGCTTCGCGGGCGTCAGTCTGCTGCTGCTCGTCCTGGTCGTCGCGGGGTCGTGGCGGGCTGCGCGCCGGCGCGAGATCGAGGCAGCCATGGCGGCCGAGCGGGCCCGGGAGATGGACGACAAGGTCGCCGAGATGAACCGCGCTCAGGCCGAGCTCGCCGGCCGCATGCAGTCCATGGCCGAGATCCTCTCGACGCGGCAGGGCGACCTCGCCCGCCTCGTCGCCGACCGGATGGACGGTCTGCGCCAGCAGGTCGGCAGCGGGCTGGAGCAGAATGTCCGCCAGACCACGGAAAGCCTCGGCAAGCTGCAGGAGCGGCTAGCGGTGATCGATTCCGCCCAGAAGAACCTGACCGACCTGACCTCGGAGGTGGTGACGCTCAAGGACGTGCTCTCCAACAAGCAGGCGCGCGGGGCCTATGGCCAGGGCCGGATGGAGGCGATCATCCGCGACGGCCTGCCTTCCGCCTTCTTCGCCTTCCAGCCGCAGCTTTCCAACGGCAAGCGGCCCGACTGCCTGGTGACGCTGCCGGGCGACGGGCGAGGCCTCGTGATCGACGCGAAGTTCCCGCTGGAGAGTTTTACCTTGTTGCGCGAGGCGCGCGGCGAAGACGCCAAGAAGGCCGCCGGCATGCGCGTCCGCAACGATGTCGGCGTGCACGTGAAGGACGTCGCCGAGCGCTATTTCCTCGCCGGAGAGACGCAGGACATGGCGCTGCTCTTCGTGCCGTCGGAATCGATCTATGCCGATCTGCACGAGCATTTCGACGACGTGATCCAGAAGGCGAGCCGCGCCCGGATCATGATCGTCTCGCCCTCGCTCCTGGCGCTGGCGATCCAGTTGATGCAGTCGCTGGTGCGCGACGCCCGCATGCGCGAGGAGGCGCAGGTGATCCAGTCGGAGGTCGGCAAGCTGCTCGCCGATGTCCGCCGGCTCGGCGAGCGGGCCGAAAAGCTCGACCAGCATTTCCGCCAGGCGCAGGAGGACGTCGCCGGCATCCGCACCTCGGCCGGCAAGGTGACGAGCCGGGGCGAGCGGATCGGCACGCTGGAATTCGACGACGCGAAGGGAGAGCCGAAGCTGCCCTTCGCGGCGGGGCTGCCGCTGAAGGATGCGGCAGAATAGATGGGTGACGTGGCCGGGGCATGCTGCAGCCATAGGCAGCGATGCGGCACTGCGCTATCATCTCATTGAATGGAGCGCCACATGAGAGACGCACGCCAATTCAACATCATGCTGCCGGCAGAAACAGCGGCCATGATCGATGAAAAGATCAGGTCTGGCACGCATGCCTCGGCCAGCGACGTCGTGAATGACAGTCTGCAGGCATTTGTCGAGCGAGAGGCCGCGCTGGAGCGCTGGCTGCGTGACGAGGTCTTGGCAGGGCACGCAGAGTACATCGCAGACCCCTCTACCGCCGTTCCGATCGACGACGTGATGAAACGCATCAGGGAAGAGCGGGCTAGCAGGCGCGCCTGACGCCATGCGGGTTGCCTTTTCCGATCGAGCTGTTCGGCAACTTGCAGATCTCGACTTCTATATTTCGGAAATGGCCAGCGACGTCATCGCGGATGGTTACATCTCGCGTATTCTGCTGTTTTGCAGGAGCCTCGATATGTTTCCCAATCGCGGAACCAGCCGGGATGATGTTCTTCCGGGCTTGCGGATCGTCGGCTTCGAGCGCCGGGTCACGATCGCCTTCATCGTGACCGACGCCACCGTCCTCATCGAGGGAGTTTTCTATGGCGGGCAGGATTGGGCGACTGCGATAAAATCGCCCTGAGACGCTGCGTCACCCGACCTTCAACACCGCCGACAGCTCGGGCTTCACGTTCAGCGTCTGGAACACCACGCAATAGCGCTCGGTCAGCTTGAGCAGCGTGTCGAGCTTCTCCTGCGGGGCGTCGGTATCGACATCGAAGGAGAGCCGGATCGCCTTGAAGCCGACCGGCGCATCCCTGGCGACACCGAGCGTGCCGCGGAAGTCGAGGTCGCCCTCGGCCCGCACGACGCCCTTCTTCAGCTCGATCTCAAGCGCGGTCGCGACCGCCTTCAGCGTCACACCGGCGCAGGCGACCAGCGCCTCCAGCAGCATGTCGCCCGAGCACAGCTCAGCGCCCGAGCCGCCGGTCGCCGGGTGCAGGCCGGCCAGAGCGATGGCGCGCCCGGTCTCCACCTTGCAGGCGATGTGCTGGTCGTCGAGTTCGCCGCGCGCCTTCAGCGTGATCACAGCCGCGCCGGGCGTGTCGCGATACTGGTCCTTGAGTGGAGCCTGGAGGGCGCGAAGGGCGGTGACGTCCATGGCTGATCGCTTTCGGTTGGATTAAACTGATGGAGAGCGCGATAGCGCCTATTGTCCGGACTCACCAGCTCCCTTGTGGTATCTATATAATTATGTAGATTTATACGATGGGTTCGGATGAGCGCTGTTCCTGGGATGATGGCAAGCGCGACCTCAACTTGCAAAACCACGGCTATGATTTCGCGGACATCAGAGCGGTTTTCGATGGCCGGCTCGCCTTGACGCGGGAGGATCGCCGCTTCGACTATGGCGAGGATCGCTACAATATGCTGGTCGAACTGCATGGCCGCATCATCAACGTAACTTTCACGCCGCGCGGCCACCGGATGCATCTGATTTCGGTCCGCCCGGCCAGCCGCGAGGAAAGGAGCGTCTATCATGACCGGCGGCAAGCCCCATAAAGACCAAACCGACGGTAGCGACTGGAGCCGGATTGACCGGCTGTCGGACGACGATATCGAGGCCATGGCGCGCGGCGACCGCGACAACCCGGCGACAACCGCTGACGACTGGGCCGAGGCCTTCATCGGCCTGCCACCGCGCAAAACCCCTGTCAACGCGAAGTTCGACGAGGATGTCGTCGCCTGGTTCAGGGCGCAAGGGCGCGGCTACCAGGCGCGGATGAATGCCGTGCTGCGGCGCTACATGGACGCTCATCGCAAGGCCGGCTGAGGCTGCCTACCACCACATCCCTGCCGTCTCCGCCGCCTTGTTCTGGAGCGGGGCCTCGTCGCGCAGCGAGCGGTCGAGCGTTCGCAGGGCGTCTCGCTTGATCGCCTCGAAGGCCGGCGAGAGCCTGTCGCGCGGGCGGGCGAGCGGGTTGTCGAGTTCGTCGAAGATGCGGCCGGGCTTCGGCTGCATCACGATGATACGGTCGGCCAAAGTCACCGCCTCCTCGACGTCATGGGTCACCATCACCACGGTCGGCCGGCTCTCCTCCCACAGCGCCAGCAGATGGCCGTGCAGGCTCGCCCGCGTCGTGGCGTCCAACGCCGAGAACGGCTCGTCCATCAGCAGGAGCTTGGGCCGCGTGATCAAGGCGCGGGCGATCGCGACGCGCTGCTGCTGGCCGCCGGAGAGTTCGCGCGGCCAGCGCTGCTCGTAGCCTGAAAGGCCGACGCGGACGAGCGCATTGGTGACCAGCCCCTCGCGCTCGAAGGCCGAAAGATGCGACAGCCCGAAGGCGACGTTGTCGGCGACGGAGAGCCAGGGGAACAGGCGCGGCTCCTGGAAGATCACGCCGACATCGGCGCGGGGCTCGACGATCGCCTCGCCGTTCAGGACGATGCGGCCGGCGCTGGGCTGGTCGAGCCCGGCGATCAGGCGCAGCAGCGTGGTCTTGCCGCAGCCGGAGCCGCCGACCAGAGCGAGGATTTCGCCGGAGGCGACCTCGACCTCGATCCGCGACAGCGCCTGCGTGCCGTCGGCATAGGTTTTCGACAAAGTCTCGAAGCGCAGCATCGAGGGTGGCTTTCCTAGAGCTTGTCGCGGCCGAGATCCTGCCAGGCGAGGAAGGGCCGCGTGATGGCGAGAAGCAGCGCGTCGGCCAGCTTGCCGAGCACGGCGAAGCTGATGATGGCCGCGATGATGGTGTCGGGGCGGCCGAGCTGCTGGCCGTCCACGAGCAGGTAGCCCAGCCCCTCGCTCGCCCCCATGATCTCGGCGGCGACGACGAACATGAAGCCGAGGCCCAGCCCCGAGCGCAGGGACGTGAACCAGGCCGGCAGGATCGCCGGCAGCAGCACGCGGCGGACCATCGCGACCCGGCCGAGCCGGAAGACGCGGCCGACCTCGATGATCTTGCGGTCGATGTCGATGATCGCGGCGGCGACCCCGAGATAGACCGGGAAGAACACGCCGACCGCGATCAGCGCCACCTTCGAGGCCTCGAAGATGCCGAACCACAGGATGAAGAGCGGGACCCAGGCGATCGAGGGAATCGAACGCAGCGCCTGCAGCGTCGGGTCGAGCAGCCCGCGCGCCACCGGCAGGGCTCCGGTCAGCGCGCCGAGCAGCGTGCCGACGCCAGCGCCGAGGCCAAAGCCCGCCGCGACCCGCCAGAGCGTGGCGAGCGCATGGGTGAGCAATTCACCCGACGCCGCCAGCCCCCAGAGCGTTTTGCCGACAACGCTGGGCGGCGGCATCAGCCGGCCATTGGCGATGCCGGAGCGGACGAGAACTTCCCAGAGGATGGCGAGCAGGACAGGCAGGAGAAGGCCTGCGAGCGCGAGACTGCGCCGGGCGTGAGGGGCCCGGTTAGACTTGGCGACGGGATCAGCAATCGTAGCAGGGGCAAGTATGCTCATGCGAGGTTGGCCAGACTCTTGATCCTCGACGGGGAACCCTCTCCCGGAGGGAGAGGGCAGGGTGAGGGGTCGGACGTTCTCAGCATGAGACGCGACCTAACCGATCGCTTACTTCGCTCATCTGGTCCAGCGTCCCTCACCTCACCCCTGCCTTTCTCCTTACAGGAGAGGGGTTCCTCGCACCTCCTCGTCCAGCGTCACAACCCGTTAGTTGCTGGCCGCCGCGAAGCGCCGGTCCAGCAGCGCGTCGACCACCGCCTTGACGTCCGTCGCAGCCGGCAGCACGCCCGCCTCCTTCAGCGCGAGGCCGGCTGCGAGGATCGTCTGAGCCTGCGCGTCGCCGATCGTCGAGTGGGTCAACTCCGTGCGGGTGAGCTGGCGTTCGATCACCGCGTCGGACAGCCTGGTGTAGTCGACCAGCGTCTTCTTCAGCTCGGCCGGGTTGGCGAGCGCATAGGCGCGGGCCTCCTCGTAAGCCGCGATCACCTTGCGGACCAGCGCCGGATGCTCGGTGGCGAAGGCCTCGCGGACGTTGAGCACGCCCCAGGTGTTGTCGGCCGCCTTGCGGTGGAACAGCTTCGCGCCGCTCTCGACCTCCGCCGCCGCCATCAGCGGGTCGAGCCCGGCCCAGGCGTCGACATCGCCGCGCTCCAGCGCGAGCCGGCCATCGGCGTGCTGCAGCAGGACAAGCCTGACGTCCTTCTCGGTCAGCTTGGCCTCGGCCAGAGCGCGGACCAGGAAGATGTGCGGATCGGTGCCGCGCGTGACCGCGACGCGCTTGCCCTTGAGATCGGCGACCTTGGTGATCTCGCTCTTGGCGCCGGTGACCAGCGCGGTCCATTCCGGACGCGAATAGACATAGATCGACTTGATCGGGTTGCCGTTGATCTTGCCGATCAGGGCCGCCGCGCCGGCGGTCGAGCCGAAATCGAGCGAGCCGGCATTGAGGAATTCCAGCGCCTTGTTGGAGCCGGCGGACTGGACCCAGCGGACGCTTATACCCTCGGGGCTAAGCGCCTTCTCGAGGATGCCGCGCTCCTTCAGCACGAGGCTGACCGGGTTATAGGTGGCGAAATCGACGCGGATTTCTTTCGGCGTCTGCGCCGTCGCGTTCGTCGCGCCGAACGCGACGGATGCCGCGGCGAGGCCGGAGAGGACGAGACGGCGGGTGGCGGTGATGGTCATGATACGATCCCTTTTGTCGCGGTGAGGCGCAGGGATCGGGAGAAGGCCAAAACCTCTCCGTGCCCCGACGCTTTAGCTGCACTTGTTTCGCGCCCGCAAGCTGCTGGCTCAAATCGGCGCGTATCCGCCTTGTAGGTCCAACCGTTCTGTTTGTCAAACAAGACGATCACGCCTGTTCAAATTTCTATTATACATTTTATTCTGTGGATTTTTCTCTTTCTCGCGAATCCCGGCATCATGTTACGAGCGTCATGGTTCCGGACGCGCGGCGCGCCCGGACGCGATGGATGCGCCATGTCGTTGGTCGAGGATCAGCCGGTTCTGAGGCTGGCGGAGGTTCTGGATGATCCGGCGCGCGCGGTCGCGGCGCTGGTCGGCCCGGCTTATGGCCGCGATGCCGCCGCGCTGCGCCAGACGCTCGTGGCCGGCCTGCGGAGCGTGCTCGACGAGGGCCACGCCTCCGCCCGCGAGATCCTGAAGGCCCCGCGCAGCGGCCTGGCCTGCGCGAGGCGGCTCTCGCAGGTGATGGACGGCGTCGTCGCCTGCCTGCACATCGCCGCGACGCGGCATTTCTACCTGGCGGTCAATCCGTCCCAGTCGGAACGCATCGCCGTCGTCGCCGTCGGCGGCTATGGCCGGGGCACGCTGGCGCCGGGCTCCGATGTCGATCTGCTTTTCCTCTTCCCGCACAAGCAGACGGCCTGGGGCGAGAGCGTCGTCGAGGCGATGCTCTATCCGCTCTGGGACCTCAAGCTGAAGGTCGGGCATTCGGTCCGCTCGATCGACGATTGCGTGCGCGAGGCCAAGGCCGACATGACGATCCGCACCGCGCTGCTGGAGGCGCGGTTTCTGGTCGGCGATCCGCTCCTGTTCCACGACATGGTCCGGCGCTTCGGGGCCGAGGTCGTCGAGGGCACGGCCCCGGCCTTCACGGAAGCCAAGCTGCAGGAACGCGAGACGCGGGTGCGCCGCGCCGGCTCGTCGCGCTACCTCGTCGAGCCCAACGTCAAGGACGGCAAGGGCGGCCTGCGCGATCTCAACACGCTGTTCTGGATCGCGAAATATTCCTACCGCGTTGACGATGCCCGCGCGCTGGTCAATGCCGGGCTGTTCGACCGCAAGGAACTGGTGATGTTCGAACGCTCGGAGGAGTTCCTCTGGCGCGTGCGCTGCTGGATGCATTTCATCACCGGCCGGGCGGAGGAACGGCTGTCCTTCGATCTGCAAAGGCAGGTCGCGGCCGCGATCGGCTATGCCGGCCGCAGCGGCCAGGCCCCGGTCGAGCGCTTCATGAAGGCCTATTTCCTCGTCGCCAAGGATGTCGGCGACCTGACAGCGATCGTCTGCGCGGCGCTGGAGGCGCGCCAGCAGAAGCCGCGCGCCTCGCTCTCGCGCCTGCTCGGCTCCTTCACCAAGCGCAAGCGCGTGCGGGCGCTCGGCCACCCCGATTTCACGCTGAAGAGCCAGCGGCTCTGCGTCACCGACGGCGACGCCTTCAGGCGCGATCCGGTCAACCTGCTGCGGCTGTTCGAGATCGCCAGCCGCGACGACCTCGCCATCCACCCGGACGCCAGCCGCCTCGTGACGCAATCGCTCAGGCTGGTGACGCTGCAACTGCGCGCCGACCCGGAAGCGAACCGCATCTTCCTCGAGATACTGACGGCGCGGCGCTCGCCCGAAGCCGTGCTGCGGCGCATGAACGAATCCGGGCTGCTGGGCAAGTTCGTGCCGGATTTCGGCCGCGTCGTCGCGATGATGCAGTTCAACATGTATCACCACTACACGGTCGACGAGCACCTGATCCGCTCGATCGGCATCCTCGCCGAAATCGACGCCGGCGTGCTCGAAATGGAGCATCCTCTCGCCAACGAGATCATGCCGACGATCAGCAATCGCCGCGCGCTTTATGTCGCGCTGTTCCTGCACGACATCGCCAAGGGGCGGATCGAGGACCATTCGATCGCCGGGGCGCGCATCGCCCGCAAGCTGGCGCCCAGGCTTGGCCTCAGCGAGGCGCAGACCGAAACCGTGGCCTGGCTGGTCGAGCACCATCTCGACATGTCGACCGTCGCCCAGAGCCGCGATCTCGGCGACCCCAAGACGATCGAGAGCTTCGCCGCCACCGTGCAGACGCTGGAGCGGCTGAAGCTGCTGCTGATCCTCACCGTCGCCGACATCAAGGCGGTCGGTCCCGGCGTCTGGAACGGCTGGAAGGGGCAGCTCCTGCGGACACTCTATTATGAGACCGAGATCGTGCTGGCCGGCGGCCATTCCGCGATCGAGCGCAAGGCCCGCGTCGAGAAGAAGCAGGATGCGCTGAGGGAGCGGCTCGCCGACTGGCCGGACGGCGAACGCGACGCCTATCTGGCGCGGCACTACCCGGCCTACTGGATCAAGACCGACCTCGCCCGGCAGGAGAAGCATGCCCGCTTCCTGCGCGGGGCTGAAAGCCACGGCCGGACCACCGCCACCGCCGTCGAGACCGACCAGTTCCGCGGCATCACCGAACTCACCGTGCTGGCGCCCGACCATCCGCGCCTGCTCGCCATCGTCACCGGCGCCTGCGCGGCGGCGGGCGGCAACATCGTCGACGCGCAGATCTTCACCACGACCGACGGGCTGGCGCTCGACACCATCTCGGTTTCGCGCGCCTTCGACCGCGACGACGACGAGTTGCGCCGGGCCGAGCGGATCGCGGCCGCGATCGAGCGGGCGCTGAAGGGCGAGATCAGGATCGCCGACCTCGTGGCGCAGCGCCGCGCGCCGCCGCCGCGCGGCGGCACCTTTCAAGTCGCGCCCGAGGTCATCATCGACAATGTGCTCTCGGCCCGGCACACGGTTCTGGAGGTTTCGGGGCTCGATCGGCCGGGCCTGCTCTACGACCTCACCACCGCGATCGGGAAGCTCAACCTCAACATCGCCTCGGCCCATATCGCGACCTTCGGCGAAAAGGCGGTCGACGTGTTCTACGTCACCGACCTCACGGGCGCGAAGATCGTCTCGACCGCGCGGCAACTGACGATCCGCAAGGCGCTGCTCGACGTGTTCTCGTTCTGGCACGACAGGCCGGCGGGAAAGGCGAAGGCGGCTGCACGCGCTTGATTTCACGCCGCATAAGCCCGATATCGGCCCCGAAGGCGCTCGCCCCTGCCGCGCGGGCCGCCACCTTGATCTGGACTGGATGAGGCCATGACGCAGAACCCTGCGAACGACGAACCCGTGACCGAGACCAACGCCGCCCCCGCCTCGCCCGAGGAATTCCTCGCCGGCGAGTTGACCCGCGTCGAGGCCGAGCGCGACGACCTCAAGGACAAGCTGCTGCGGACGCTGGCCGACATGGAGAATTTGCGCCGCCGCACCGAGCGCGAGGTCGCGGACGCCAAGACATACGCCGTGACCAGCTTCGCCCGCGATATGCTCGGCTCGGCCGACAATCTGCGGCGAGGCTTGGAGAACGTGCCGGAGCAGGCCAAGAGCGGCGATGTCGCGCTGAACGCGCTGATCGAGGGCGTCGAACTGACCGAGCGCGAACTGATCAAGACGCTGGAGCGCCACGGCGTCCGCAAGATCGACCCGCAAGGTGAGAAATTCGACCCCAACATGCATCAGGCGATGTTCGAGGCGCCGGACGCCGAGGTGGCCAAGGGCATGGTCTCGAAGGTGGTGCAGACCGGCTACAAAATCGGCGAGCGCGTGCTGCGGCCGGCGCTGGTCGGCGTCTCGGCCGGCGCGCCGAAGCCGGCGGAGACGCCCGCGCCCGAGGCCGGCGACGCGCCCTCTCCCGAAGCCTGACCCATGCTGGAAGCCGCCGGCGTCGCCGTCTTCGCATTGACCGGCGCGCTGGTGGCGGCCCGCAAGGGCATGGACCCGTTCGGCTTCATCCTGCTGGCGACCGTCACCGGCGTCGGCGGCGGCACCTTGCGCGACCTGCTGCTCGGCCGGCTGGTGTTCTGGGTGCGCGACCCCTCCGACGTCTTCGTCTGCACGACTGTGGCTTTGTGCTGCTGGGCCACGGCCTATTGGAAACCCGGCCTGATCGACGGCTGGGCCGGCAAGCGCCTGCTGCTCTGGGCCGATGCGGCGGGGCTTGCGCTCTTTTCCGTCGTCGGCACGCTTAAGGCGCTTGATGTCGGCATCTCGCCGCTCTCGGCGATCGCGCTCGGCGCGATGACCGCGACTTTTGGGGGCATCCTGCGCGACATCCTCGCCGGCGACCGGCCAATGGTGCTGTGGAGCCGGGACTTCTACGTCACGGCGGCGGCCGCCGGATCGGCGGTCACGGCGGGGCTCTCGCTGCTGGTGATCGAGCCCGTCATCGTGATGGCGGCCGGGCTCGCGACGGGTTTCGGCCTGCGCGCGGGCTCGATGCTGTTTGGCTGGTCGTTCCCGGGGCTGCCGGGGCCGCCGCCTGCCGACAAGCAATGATCGGCTCTTTTTTCTCCTTCCCCCCGCTTGCGGTGGGGAAGGCAGGGATGGGGGGCGGTCCGACTTGGTGCTCCTTCAATTATACTCGGCTCACTCAGTCGGACCGGCCCCCCCCCCAACCCCCCCCCCCC
>JAESFX010000177.1_pt1 | contig 56666 bp, 51 predicted proteins | sample 9269501 | NCBI WGS metagenome assembly JAESFX01 (sample SAMN14515570, study PRJNA621655) | algae metagenome | isolation source: Desmonostoc geniculatum HA4340-LM1 and co-occurring heterotrophs from cave... | place: USA: Maniniholo cave, Kauai, Hawaii | collected 2009-07-28
AGTTTAACGGGAGTATAGAGCAGACATGGACGTTTACTATTAACGCTCCTTTATCGGTTCCCAGGAACCTGCAAGCGCCACCAGAAATTTATTTGTTAAATGGTAAGTGGGACGACTACGGAACTATTTTAATTCTTCCTAAAATACGGTGCTAGTTTTGATTCAAGTCAGTAGTCACATTGTGGGGATTTGGACTAGATGGGTAGATATGGTGATATTCGGCGGGGAAAAGAGCTTAATGAAGCTCTAACTAAATTACGCGCATGGGAAGACTTGTCTACAGAAGCAAAACAGACGTTATACAAAAGTCAGCGTGGTAGTTCCGTAAAAGTCAAAGCTAACCGCGTCAAGGGTTATGTTGAATCCTTTGAACTTGTAGGAAGGCTATTTCTACCAGTAAAACTGCTTTCGGCAACTCAAACAACTAACGGAACATTAATTGGTATAGTTCGCACAGCCACCGCCGCAGAAAGTAGAACTCGCGCCGTTGGCTTTGCAGTTCCGGCTGGTGGCGTAACGCTTGATGGGATGAAAGGGTTTAAAGCAGCTAAAATTTCTCTTACAGACCGGGGCGCAGAAGTAGCAGATAGCAAATCACGCGTCACTAATATTGAGTACAAGCGCTACGACAACAAGAGCGTTTCATCTCCATTTGGGGCAGAAGCTGATGGGACAGAGACTTATGCTCAAGCTGTAGCGGCAATTAGCGATCAAGCAGCTATCAAAACTTTCCTGGGAACAGAAGGGAATCGCGTTTCGTTTACTCCAGAGGTTCTCTAAATGGATCGGCGGATCCTTTTACCTGAAGATTTCCGGGATTTGTTGATGGTATCAACGGGTGATTTAAGAGGCTTTAATGGGATGATCGCTATCAACCAAGCCTCTACTAATTGGTTGGCAGGGAACCTGGATACAGGAACCTACTTCGATATCCTTGACCACTTTGGGATTGACCCGTTTAAGTTTGTTAATCCGGTTGAGGAGCTTGTTTTTCATAGCGTTTTCGGGGAAGCCCTTCTGACATGAGGGAATTACAGCTTGGTAATTCTAGTAATTGGGAAACAATACACAATTCATCTATAGATGCGGTACAAATAGCTAAAGTTGGGGGCGGATATAAATCTGTCCCCATTCCTGAAATATCTATTGCTTTGTTGCTGGATGTTTTTGTTTTAGCAATTCTAGTTTCTACTAATGTTCCATCCGGCAGAACTTGGAAATTTGCTGGTAATGTTAGGCAGAAAGTTAGTACTGGTATTGTTTTCGGTGGTTCTCAAGATGCCAGTTTTAATAAAAGGTACGCTCTATTTTTGGACAAAATAAATCTTGTAGTTTTCCCACCAATATCTACTAATTACAGTATTACTATTCAGGTGCCTAAGTGGTTTGATAATGCCAGCCTTACTGTATGGCGTTACACAGGACCAGATTATGACTCTGATTTAGCGCGAATTGAATCTAAAATTGATGCTCTTTAAATAATGAAAATTGACGTTAACAATGCTCTAACTATTATCTTGGGATTAATAGCTGTCATTGGTGCAATTTATCGATTAGCTCAAGTTGAGTCTAATATTATTGCCAAAATTAATGGACTTGAAAAAAAACTTGATATTCATCTGACTGAGTATCAAGCCAGGAAAGAACATTATGACTATCTGCTAAACGATCTGAACAATCGCTTACAGCACCAAGCAAACAGAGTCAAGGACTGGATTGACCAAATTGTTGCACACTTGCATGAAAAAGCCGGATTTATCATCCGCGATCGTAAGCTTTAGGACCTTGGTTAACTCTCTGGGGATTCAGCAAAAAAAATACTGTCATCACGAATCTTTTCCCCACCAATACGTTCAACTTTACTTAGACAGCAGGCACATATAAAGTAAAAGAGGATACTATCGGTTTCAGGCTTGATTAACTTGTTCAAGCGCGATCGCAATTTTGCGTACTGAGTATCGGTGAGGTGGCATTCAAATACACTGAACTGTACCCACTGTCCATAGGACTTGAGAACTTTGTGAATTTTAGTGCGACGTTTATCTTCTGAAATATCATAAGACACAACAACATTCATTCTAGTTTTCTTCTCCAGTTTCTACTTCAAAACTAATGGTGGATATTTTTCGGTTTCACCCATCAAGTATTTCGCTAGCAATCTAGCCTGTAGTTCAAATGCTTCTTGGTAAGTACATTTGCGTCCGAACACAGGATGTTTAAACTCGGATTGTTTCTTTTGTGCATATTGCTGCAAAAATCTTTTTCGCCCTTCTGGTGTTAACGAAACTGCTTCACTCAAGGGTTCTGTCAGAAAATCTGCTTTTGTCAACAACTGCTTATTTAATACAGACAATACTATTGCGTCTACTACCAAGGGACGAAATTCTTCCATTAAGTCTAATGCCAATGATGGTCTACCGTAGCGATCGCAGTGCAAATATCCTAAATATGGATCGAATCCGGCAATGTTGACAGCACCTTGAATATCATGCCGCAATAATGCATAGCCAAAGCTGAGTAAAGAATTAACGGGATCGGTTGGAGGACGGTGGACACGTTTATTAAAACTAAATTCTGTAGTCCGAATTAATTGGTCGAAACAACCAAAATAAGCAGCACTCCCAGCACCTTCTAAGCCACGAAGTGAATTAATATTTGTGGTAGTCTCGATTGGTGCGATCGCTTGTTCTAAACGTGTTATATTCACAGATAAATCTAACCCTGAGCTTTCACGTTGACGACGAATAAGCAAGTTACGATAGTTTTTCAACTTCCCGCGTACAAAACCTTGTACTACATGAATTGCTTGGGCTGATTCACCTGCTGCTTGCCATTGAGCTTTACGCACAAAGATGTTTTTAGTCACTTCTGGTTCTATTCTTCCTAAATAACGACCATTTTCTGTGAGAAAAGTAAGAGGTATATGTCGTTCTAGTAGTTCCGATATGGCGGCTGGCGAAACAGTAGCGCGTCCTAAAACTACAACACCATCGACCTTTATTAATGGGACATCTAAAATTGTCTTTTTCTCAAATTTGACGTGGAGTCGTTCATCAACTTTCCCGATAAAAGCATCTTCTTGAGTGACGTATACTGTACCCATAATTACATCCTAAATTAGCAAACAATTGGTTTTTTAGACGCGATTCATCGCGTCTCTACAAGAATAATTTTGCGGTGAAATGAATGGGATTCACCTAGAAACTCTGTTGAAATTCTGACTTCTGACTTCTGACTTCTGACTTCTGACTTCTGAATTCTGAATTCTCACTAATTAGTTTCTTGATAGCGTCCTAATTTTTCTGTAGCTTGAGGTAAACAGTGTGAATATAAACTGCATCCATCACAGCGTTTTGATTTGATAGCTTTGGGCATTGCACCTGTAAATAGTAGTGTCTGCACAGCTTCAATGGTGGCGATCGCACTTTGACGCAATTGTTCAGAAATCTCGACTAATTGCCGTTGGTGGGAGTGTGCGTAGTAGATATAGCCAGTATTGATAATTTGACCTGTCATTTCTTCCAAACACAAAGCTTGAGCGCAAACTTGTAATTCATCGTTATCCCATTCGCCCTTACGCCCTCGTTTATATTCTACTGGATACCACTCACCATTTTCTGATTCAATTAAATCGGATTTACCGATTAATTTGTACTTATCTGACTTCAACCAAATCGCTCTTATTTGCCAAGTTTCTTCGCGGTTTTCGTCTCCAGTTGTATGAACGCGATCGTGTAAACTTGTACCTTCAATTGTGTATTGATTATCAATAAATTCTCCGGCACAAAACATTCGCCAACAGCGATGCGAACAGTAGCTATATTGATTTAACGCCGCAATAGGAATGTAATCACTTTCATTCATATTTTTAACTAACTCTTTCCAAATCTAAAATCCAAAATCTAAAATCCAAAATGGTTATACTCGCCGCACCATTCCCATTCCCATCGTTGTTTTACGTCCCAATCCTGCGTATAATGCAAAATTAGCTAAACTATTAATTCGCTTAATTGCCAGGGTTTCAACATCTCCCAAAATTCGATAGCTAATGTTGCCAACGCAACCGATAAACTTACTTTCATAGTTACTGATAACTTCAGTATGAATGTCAAAAGCACTGGGATAAATTGATTCAATAGCAATACTAGAGATTTCAATGCCGCTGTATTTATTCCAACGACTCAAAAGGCTGTTGAACACAGATTCTTTGATAGGAAGGACATTATCATATGCACCTTGACGAAAAGATACAGGTGTAGCGAAGGTGAAATTGAAAGTGCGATCGCTTGGTGATGCTTGCTCATACAATTGTGTATAGCTACAAGCATTAGCCCAAGGTTGCGTTGATTGCGGAGTACCTTGAATACTGGTAATATGTAAGTTTGCAGAACCTAAATGCCAAGGGCGATCGGGGTTAAGATTCAACCAGAGTCCAGTCAATTTACTAAACAAAGTGTCATCAAGTAGAGAAATACGCCACCAGCAGGGAGTACCAGCCGGAATAGGCTTTTGATGACTAAATTGCAACGTGTGATGTTGCTTGTGTTGTCGTTGTATTTGCAACGGCGAGAGAGTGAAGGCTTTATCTGCGTTGGACGAGTGCAGATACTCTGCCAAGCTAGAATCAACAGAACTGATGAGAGTGAGAAATAGTGCGTGGTAGTGTCTCCCAGTGAGGAATTCCGGGTAAATGGGAGATTGGGGAATGAGGTTCAGGACAAGGCTATGGGGCATGAATAATTTAAAATGGTAGATGTAGGGTGGGCATTGCCCACCACTTGAAAATTAAGCTTTAAATCGATACTGCATTTTTGCAGGTAAGCGCAATTTTTCAGTTTTGTTGGGATTATTGAATTCGTAATATTGTCCTTGGCGAACGCTGACATTTTGAATCAGACTCACCGGTGGCATATTTACCACATCATAGCTAACAATTTGATGAGTAAACATTACATCCAAAGGATTCAATGGGTAAGCAAAAGTGAAGTCACCTGTTTTTAATTCAATTTTGGTAACTTCTTGAATTTTGAGTTCAGCTTTACTCATCCATTTACCCAAACGAATCCATTTTGGTAGTTTCAATTGCTTTTGAGAAAATATAAACAACTCAAATTGACTTTCCGGTGCAATTTCTTTTGCCCTACCAAAACTAGGAATATTTTTTTGCGTTTTCTCCATTTCCACATGGTAGTTATTATTAGCATACTTCCAGGTGTTGAGAATAGCAGAATGCTTAACTGCACGCGCAGGTGTTACATAAATTCCTTGTTGATTTAGCGGCGTTAAATGTACCTCATATTTAGGAACTTGTTCGGGGCAAAAATAACGATAGGAATCTTCTTCAGTAACAGTGGTAGAGTAAATTTCGCTATCCACTAACCCTAATGCGTAGCAGAGTGCGTAGTTATGAATTACTGGTTCTGTTTCGTAAAGTCGCCCGATTTCACGAGTTGCATAATACAGACTGTCATGAAGTTCTAATTGACAGCAATAAATGATTGGCATAGCTATTATCCAGCCTTAGCAGCAGTTTTCTTTTTGCTGATGTGTTTTTTGGCGTATTCTTTAGCTTCCGCATCAGCTTTTTGTAAAATTGATTTGATTCCTGTTTCACTACCTGTGAGAACCTTAACTTCACTCAGCAGGGGTACAAAAGCATCGCCTATAAAGTCAGTATGAACGATAAATTCATCAGCCATTAAATTCTCAATTGCACTTTTAGCAGCAGCAATTACATCATCTTCATCTAAAGGTTCAGGAGAATTTATAGTTTTGCCTGACTGCATATTGTCGTATATTGCTTGAGTCCAACGCAAATTACTAGTAATTTCTCCATCGGCAAAGACAACACCGATTAACTCGTTTCTAACACGACCGGTACGGGTTGTTTGCGCTCCATAGTGACGAGTCCGCAAGATGTTGTTAAAGACATAAAGAAAACTAGCTTCAGTAGGGTCTTTTAGGGTGACAATACTGGGAAAGAAAACTTGCGGTCTGATGTGGTCTTGCTGGTTAATTCTGCTAGTAACTTCACCAGGTTTAGAACCGTGTTCTCCCTTGGAAGCCATTGTCCCATTTTCATAAGGAGCATTCAAGGTAAAAGTTTCGTGTGATTCATCAAAAGCTGTAATTGAAAATGCTGTATCGACAACAACTTTGGATTTTTCAGAACCAGAATCACCAATAGCGAATCCGTAAATAATACAATCAGGATTATCCATTGCAAAATTAACGTTATATTCGCATTCTTCGGCTGTCATCAAGCCATAGTTACGCAGTAATTCACGACCAACTAAACGTTCTGGTGTTGACTGTTTACGCTTGAACATTGACAGACGGCTAATTGTAGTTTTGTCTTTAACTCCAGCCCTTACCCGTGCTTTATTTAGTTCTCCATCTGTCTGAAATAGCGGATATGATTCAGTAATACGAATAGTTAAAAAATGGGCATATTTACCCATTGGTTTATAGGGAATTTCAGCTTGAAATAATTTGCTATCAACTGCTTTTAGCAATGCCATAATATGTCTCCAATAATTGAGTTGATTTTTCAAAAAAAATGAAATTAATCAGGTATATCACAAAAAAATGTATTTATTCATTTTCATTATCTGATTCCGTAGATTGTTCATTTTTTGCTAAATTTTCTTTATCGTCTTCTAGGCGGTAGAGGAATTCACAAGTATCTCGAATTAAGTTGAGTTGACGACCGGCTAAACGAGCGCGATCGCCAGCGAAAGATTTTTCAAATACCTCCACTACAAAATACTGTGCAAATTCTAAAACGGCCTGGCGTTCTTCTTCGCGTCTACTAATTATCCAGCGTCCCTCTGCTGTCGAAGAATGCACCCGATCCATCAGTTTAAAAACCTCTGCTGCTACTGCTGCAACTAATGTTTCACCATGAAACACACTTAACTCAGCTTTCAATATAGTTTCAGCCGCAATATCAATCGGTTTCAACACAGCATTAGACTTGGGATTATAACGCTTATTTGCCCGATAAAAACGGCGATAAAGTTCAGTTAATTTCTTAGGATGATTCAGACTTGATTCTTCTCCCACAATTAATTCCTCATTGATAGGGTCAAATTTTGCATAAGGGTCAAAACAAGGATAAAAATGATAGGTATAAAGCCGAATTTTTTCAATTCTGGCTGTTTCCACACCCTGGTTACGTACCCAACGGTTAAGATAAGAAAAGACATACAGGGGACTAGTTTCAAAATCCTTTGCTAGTTCTGTAAATCTTCCCCAATTAGCATCATAACCAGACTTTCCTTGTCGTGCATTCACATCTAAATGAATGGCGTAAGCAGCAGTAAGTACATTTAAAGGTGCTGGATATTCAATACCGTTTTCGTTCCAACCTTCAAGAATGTAATCCAAGCGAAATCTGTCCCTTTTTACCAAAGCGCGAAATGCATGAGGCGCACTGTCAAGAAAAACGCTTTCTTCAAATTCAGCACCATCATTAAATGGTGGAATTGGCGACTCAGAAACCACTGTTTTCACATCCAAAATCATGGGGAAAGCAAACGCTAACCAGCTAGGCATTATCCAAGATTCTGTATCAGTACTATCTCGTCCTGGTGGTAGCGCCATAAAGTAAAATGTTAAAGGCTGGTCTTCAGGATAAGAAAGCTTAAATGTCCTGTCTTTATCGTCTTCTAAGTTTTCATCAATCAAAAAAGTATCGACACTTTGATAGTCTTTTTTCCCTAAATGAGCTTGTAAATCCTTGGTGATAAAATGATTGCGAATACTCGTATCAAAGCGAGTTTGAGCAATACCACTATAAGCTTTTTGTAAAAACTTATTAGTTTCTGGTGTAAAATAATAAGTCGGATAAAAGTAGAGATAACGATATTTACCATCTTCAAATCTTTTACCTACTGCTTGGGTTTGATTCATCAAAATTTGCCGGAGCATCATTTCCACACTTGCAATGCTAGAAATATTCCGCTTGGCATTAGAACCACCCAACATTTGTTTATTTGTATAAACTTGAGGTGTAAATAAAACTGCTGATTCCATCTGCTCGGTTACTGTATAAGCAGAATGAGAAATTGAACATATTAATTGCCGTCCTCGTCCGGGTTTTTTAGCAGCATTGTAGTTACCTAACTCATTGAGAAAATTCTCCGTTTGAGTTTCAATTGATGGCTCTTGATTTGTGCTTGGTAACATCACAACTCGTGATACCCATTGCCTTAAATCATCCCAACCATCAGGTAATTTATATTGTGCAAGAATAGGAGAAATTAAGTTTGTCAAATAGTGAATAACTCCCTGACAATTTTCTCTAACATTTTCAATACCAGGATGTTTTTCTAGATATTTAGCTGCTAGGTAGTACCATTCATAAGGAACTCCGCCTGTATTTCCCTTTAACTTGTTTTCTTTGAGGCTTTCATTGATGCGCTGAATATGGCGAATTTGGGGTATATACTCTGTTAAATTCCATAATTCAGCTACTTTTTGAGTCAAATCTAAAGGAGGTATTTCTGGTAACTTTTTATCTTTTTTGCGAACAGCTTCAAGACGATTAACAGTTTCTTCCCAAATCTTCCTACTCACTAAATCACCGAACTCTGCTATTTGGTCAATGCGGATATCATCAGCAAAGTTAAAATCAAATTCAGGTGGTAAAACTCCTTGTTGTTGAAATTTGACTAAATTTTCACTCCGGCTTTTAGCGACTGATGGTTTATTAGAATTTAAAATGCGTAACGTTGCATCTAAAGCCACTTGCATCAAACCTGGAGAATCAAAAAATAAGTTGTAATATTCGGCATATTTCATGCCTTTACCATCTCGACCAAATCCTGTTTGTCTAAGGCTTAATTGACCTGCACAAAGAGATTTAATACTGTTAACTACAAGGTCTGGTAAATCTTTTACTGAGATTGGAGGAGGATTACGCGCAGTTAGGTAAATTACACCTGTAGGCAGATATAGTAAAGGTTCATAGTATGTATGCTCATTGGTGTTGAGGCTAGTATGAGCTTGAATTACAGCATTATTTACAACATTAGTTAAAACACCCCGGTTTTCAGCAATGCGGTGATAGGTAAATTGTAATTGTCCATCACTGAGACTGTGGAGAATGTCATTTAATCCCCTATGTTCTGCATCTTGGGGATGTTTAATAACTGATGCTAGTAAATCAGCTAAACGAGTTAAATCACATAAACTGCGAATAGTGCGGTCTTTAAGAACAGGATTTAGACCAAATTCAGAAAAATTCCAGTTAGTATCCCAGCGACTTTGTGCATTATAAGCCATACACAACAAATCATCGATATATTCTTCATACGCTTCGGGATGTTCTGCATTGATAAATTTATCAAGTCCTAATTGTTGAACTTTTTCCTCAACTATTTGCCGATGTTTTTCTAAAGGTAATTTGCGACATTCTTCAGGTGCATCAGGAAATTTCTCAAAGTCATGTAGAATAAATCCAGCAATTACTAACCGCCGTTCACGTTCTTTCACCACTCGCCGGACGGTGGTATCGAGATTTTCTAATCGTTTTTCAATTAAATTTGCAGGAAATAAACCATTGAGTAAATGAGTATTTAACGATTGGTCAGCGGCGTTATCTCGCCTGACTTTACTTTTACCTTCTGCTTCTCGTTTTTGGTCAATTTCATCGAAAAACTTACCACCTTTAGCAGTTACACCAATTGCTATTCGTAACAGATTGGGTAAGACATATTCGGCAAAATCTGCCATCACTTTATCGCCTAGATTTTGAGCCTGAATAGCTTCGCGTAGTAACTTGAGTGTGAGTAATTCAGCTTCTATTTCGATAGTCCGGTCTGAAGAATCACCATCAAATCCAAAATCGCCCGACAACCAATCATCATCTAGTGCCTCAGATTTTGCATCGGTTTCTGTTTCTAAAAGTGATAATTGTTGATAATCATCTGAAATTTTACTTTTTTTAGTCATCTTCCTGACTCAATGAAATTAAATAAGAGTTAACTTGGCGGACATAAAGCGGATATTGTTGCAATGCAAAACTGATAGAGTTAAAAACTTGCTGCGGATCTATTTCGTCATATTCATGAACAAGACGATTTCTTAATCCTGATGATGGTGCTATTTGTTGTGCTAATTCTGGTGTTATAACTTGATATTTGCTCAGTTCAATGAAACCTTCAAAATTAGTAACAGAATTACCAGGACTTAATTTGGACAATATGTGTTCATTGATATCTATTGCAGCTTGAGCCATTAATTGCAGCAGCCTTTCTACAACAAGTTGTTGACGAAAATCAGCTAAGAATTCATCAAGGCTAGTAGAGCGATACTCTTTTAACGTGTTGTAATATTTGGTGATTAATCTTAGTCTAACTAAAACTATTTCGAGATCTATATCACTCATACTCCCCACTTATTTAGTTCTATTTCAATAATTTTGTGTTGCTCATCACGAAATTTTTTTAACTCGGATTTAGATATTGATGACGTTAATCTAAATTCCTCAAATTGTCCAGGAAATTTTTCAAACATCATAATCCCGTCACGAGCAATAAAATGTGCTATTAATTCTGAACAATGATTTAATTCCACAATATCAATATGGTCAGAATTAATATTGAATAATGTGCCAATTTGCATAGGTAATTCAAATAAACGAAAAGCATTATCTTTTACGTAAGCCTCACGTTGTTCTTCATCATACAAAACTCCAAAATCCCAATCACTCTTAGCGTTTGTGTTACCAGTAGCTCTAGAACCAAACAAAATTAACATTTTTATGTAAGGAATTCTTTCAGGAATTTGCAAGGCAACTTCTTGAAGCTCTGCAATGGTTGGTGTATTGTTTTGCATCTGATGATTCTCCATGCGGATAAATAATCTCTAATATTTATTTGCTCACTCTATAATTCTATTCAACTCCTTCCAATAATTTGGCAACTTGCTCTGGAGCAGGAAGCTGATTTTGTAATTCTTGAGGTTTTATTTTCAATCTGGTGAATCAAAACGTTTTTTGCACAGCCAAATTTGCGAGTCATTTTGATATAAAATTCTCGTTCTAGGTCATCTTTGCACTTTTCTACAATGACTAGATTATGAGTCCATCCAATTTCTCGCACCAATGGTGCGAGTTTTTCATAGCGAGAATTGATGCTCTGGCTTGTTGAAATTTGTAAATTTTTCAGTTATTGCTTGCAGCTGGTCGAATTCTTACCCTACCTAATTCGGCAGTTACAATCGCACCTGACGCTAATTCTTCACCGTAAAGCTGAAGTACTCGCAGACAAACAACTGATTGTTCTCTGGAAGTGAGATTAACTAAGCGCAAAATGCCACAGTGAGGATTTCCCCATACAATCGCCAACTCTCCAAAGTCTTTATCAAGCGTGACTAAAATTCGACCTTCACGGTAAGCGGTTGCTAAAATCTCCTCATCACCTGGGTCTTCTGACCAATCTCCACTCCAAACAACGTCATAGCCAGCAGCAAGTAAGTTGGTACGCACCCCAAACCACACACAAGTATCTAGCAGTATTTTCACATCGCTTACTCTATCAATAACGGTTCAATTCGCTCATGACCAACTAGCCTCCGCGCATAAACTAAACAGGCTTGCACATCTTCCCGTTCTAACCAGGGATATGCTTCTAATAAGGTTTCAATAGTATCTCCCACTGCTAACATCCCTAAAATATGTTCAACAGCGAGGCGACGACCGCGAATAATTGGTTTACCGCCAAATATTTTGGGGTTGACTGTAATTCTTTCCAAAAGTTGTTGTTCGTTCATGGTTGACCTCGAAACAGAGAGAGAATCATTGTTTAGGAATTACTGCTTGAGGTTTGCTCATTAGCTAGATCACTCCTAGACCAACCGTCTGCTAATCTGCTTCGGGGGGCGGAGATTGCATATGCCTGAACTTAATGCCGCAAGCTATTATGAGCTTCCCTCTCTGCTCAGAGATTTTCTGTTTATATGGAGAAAATTCCAGATAAATCAGAAACAGTTTAAACTGCTAGTAATCGATATTTATGTTTTTGACCAACTCCAGCCCAAGCTGTCTCAATCTCGTAACCTAGTGTGCGAGCTTTCTTGACGGCATCTGCAAAGGGATAACCAACTTTTACAGCTAGTTCATCACCCAAGTGCCAAGCACCATCCCGCAGAACTTCAATCAAAAGTTCAACTTTTGTTTTCTTGCTTTTTTTCATTTGTTTATTGTTTTTGACGACCGTATGATTAGACGCTACCCAAAACGATAACTGTTGTCAATACATTAAGTTACAGACTTATTTGACTTGTTAAATATGTCAGAACTAGATGGCGGTTATTATCTCCTGATTTTTGGTATTCTAAGACTTAGACGGAGACTCACTCTAGGAAAAGTGAGGTAATTAATCCCTATTAGGGATTGAAATAAATACGTCTGAACTTACTGGCGCAAGCTTTTTCTCCGTTATACTAACCAAAATCCCTATTAGGGATTGAAACCTCAAGCAACCCATATCTCATCTCCTTTGCTTTTAAACGTATAAGCAAGTGTATCCAGCAGCAGTGCAGAATGACCAAAAGCGATCGCATAGGTTGCATTAACATCATGAAAGCTGTACTGGTCGCTAATTGGGTAAATTTGAAAGTGCATCGGTAGCCGCAGCCGCATTCTTACTTCTGCAACTGGACGGCGAATCACATAACAAACCAAACCTTGTTTTTTCAGGCGTTTGTTAATTTCCCCAATCCAGTGGTTTTCAGGTTGCCAAATTTCCACACCTTTTAAAACCTGAACTTTCCAAGCGTCTGCTTTTGGTTGCAAGTCGCCTGAGTAGGTAAATTTCCAGTTCAGCCGTTCCTCGCGGTAGGAACGCAACTTGATAAATGCCAGACAGTGAGCAAATCTACCTTTGGCTATGGGTTGTCCGGTGCGTTGGGCGGTTTCTTGGAGTGTCCGTATAAACGCCGCTTCTGTCCACATTTCAATTTCTAAGTTGCTTAAAATTCCTGGTAAATCGTAGGTTTTAAATTTGTCTACTTCGTTTGCTTCTGTTAAATCGTAAATTCCACATTGCAGAGGACTAGAACCTCGAAAACTAGCAGCATCATCAGCAATCGGATTTCCTGATTTGCCTGAAAGCACTTGCCAATCTTTAGCCCATCCTTGAATACGTCCAGCTATAGATTTCAAACTGGTTTCAAATACTGCTTCACAAGTTACTTGAAACTGCTCTCGGCTTTGGGCATACTGTTGTTTAATTGTCCGATCGCTTAATTTATAAACCAACCAAAATGATTGCACAGCACCCCAACGGCGATAGTAACCATGAAAATCATTGATTTGGCGATATTGCTCTTTAATTATATTTTGCAGAGTCGGGCGATCGCAAATACTATTAACGACTAAAGGTGGTGACTCTACCTGAAATAATCTCTCTACTAAAAAGTTGGGAACCAAAGCCAAAGCTGTGAACTTTTCAAACTTAATTTGCTCACCATTTTTCTCATAGCCATCATGTCTACCTAAGCGTCCCAAACGCTGAATAAAATTACCCGCATCCGATGATTCAAAAATTAGGAAATTAATTTTAAAATCAACGCCAACATCAATAGTACTCGTGCCAAGAACTAAATCAGCAGCCAAACTTAACTCTTTCTGCAATTTTCCTGATAATCCGGTATTTTCCCCCACCGTCAAGCCATGAGGCTGCAAAAGTTCTTGAAAAAATGGAGTCAGGCGCTTGACTGCTGCAATTGAATTTAGAATAATTGCTCCTTTACTTCCTGGATACTGCTGAAACTGAGCCAAAATTAAATTACTATTTTCTCTTAACCAAGTTTCCGAAGCTTTAAAAGAAGGTTCCAAAGAAATAAAATTGAGTAAAATTCCTCGTGCGACTTGCCGCCATCCCTGCAATCGCAGTTCATTCTCTTCTTCTGCTGTATCAGGAAATTGATATTTATTTTGCTCTAAAGGGTTAATTTCTTGACAGCGGAAACCTGCTGCTTGTAATCTGGCAATCAAATTTTTATCTGGTGTAGCTGAAAGAAACAAGAACTTCTTGCGGCGGTTTGTACAGCGAATTAATAGCATTGTATTAATTACGCTAGCAATTTGAGGCGCGGCAAAAACATGGAATTCATCAAATATAAATAAGTCAAAGTCTTTATCTATTCTTCCCCATAGTTTATCGGGGCTGTCACCAGGAATTATATAAGCACCTCGATGTAAATAATGAAAAATATCGGGGTTAGTTAATAATGCTTCTCTTTGATTTGTGAGAGTTGCGATCGCGGCATTTTTTTTCAATCCTTCATTTTCGGCATAAATTTCTAAATCAGCCCCACTCAGCCGCACTACACGCGGTTTATCTGTAGGTTGAAATTCTTGAATATATCCTTGAATTTGTATTTCTTGGTCACGCGCTAATTCATTAGTTGGATAAAGTCCAATAGCCGAAAATTCACCTTGCAGCACTTCTAAATAAGCAGCTAAGCTTTTACCGTCGCCTGTCATGGCGGTGTTGAATACTACATCAACATTTGGATCTTGCAGTGCTTTGAAAGTTTCAACTTGATGCCAAGATAATGACCAGCCATCAGGAATTTTCAAGCCTGATGGTGTCGCCACTGTTTGAGAATACACTGGCTTGAGAGTTATTGTGTAATCATTGGACATATACTGAAATAGTGTCCGTAACTGGTTGTTAAAAACTATATTGGCACGCAAAATATAGATTGGCAAGAAATTAATGTATAAAGTGTCCGTACAAAATGAGTCGTAAAGGTCAATCGATAACTTTGTCTCTGCGGGAACAGGATAAAGCTGAATTAGAAAACCTGGCGCTGGAGTTTGGTATGATGTGGGGCGATCGCCCGAATATCTCCAAATTGATCGAAGCGATCGCTCGCCATCATTTAATCGTTGGCAAAAATAATGACTGGACAGAAGTGCGTATCCGTGCTGTTGACCGTGCAATGCGCCTATTAACGGACATTGGGCAAAACGATCAAGCACAGATAATAGCACAATTATTACTAGAACGTAGCGAACTACCAATACCCTTGCGTAGCGAAATCGAAAGTTTCTTAGGAAATTTATCCCCACAGTGGCGTGTGGAAATTGACCGTTACATCCTACGCCAGCAAGCGTTTCAACTCAGTTATCAAGATGCGAGACAACAAGTATTTAATTTTACTGTTCGCTATGCCAAAGTTACGCCCCATGAAAAGCGTCAATATTTAGATTGTTGGTGTGAGGAGACCGAGGGTAACTTTGATGTCGAAGAATTACGACATAATTGGAGTTTGCGTTTAGACCGTATTCAAGACGCTGCTGTTTTACCTGTTGCTGGTGAGTGGCGTACTGAGTTAGCACACATAGACGTAGAAATGCATCTACTGGGTAATTTAGGCTTTGCTTACCAAGCCAAACCAGAAGATAAAATAAGTGAATGGCTACCAGAGACACAACGGGTGAAGCGAGTTGTCAGGGGTGTCTCTAATACCTTTTGGTTCATTCGTGAAATTATGCAATATACTCCTGATTGTGTCATCGTTTCGCCAGAAAACGTGCAAGTACTCATACTTGCAAAACTTAAAACTCTCTGTCAGCATTACAGGTTAGAAGTTTCTTTGTGAAAATAAGTGGGGAATGGGGACTTGGACATTTACCAAGGACAAATGACAAAAGATAAATTACCTTTCCCCTAAACAGGAGTAATCGCCAAATAACGAAAAGTTTCTCTTACAAGAACCTCCCAATAGTTTTGCTACTTCTGTAATCAACTGTGTAGGATTTGAAGGCTTTTTCATATAACTTTGAAATCCACATGCAAGAGCCTGTTTATAAGCTCGATTTTCAGCACGATCGCTAAAGGCGATCGCTGGAATTTCTCTAATTTGTGCCGACGCATATGTTCGGATTTTTTTGATTAGCAAATATCCAGAATTACCTGGCATATCAATGTTGCTAATCAAAAGATCCACTGTTACTTTTTTAACAATTTCAAATGCTTCTAAAGCTGATGAAGTAGTAATTACACTAATTCCATAAATTTTAAGAACACGCGTAAACAAGGCAACAATATCTTCATTGTCATCTACTACAAGAATTATTCTTCCTTTAAAAACACCTGTGTTTTTTCTACCTTTTTGATGATGAAAATTATCAAAATTTATGCTTACTCTATCTTCAAGAGGATGTGCATCCTCAAAATTGTTTGACACGATGTAATAGCCTCCTGAGTTGGCTAATCAATTAGGGAGGAAGTCCTACAGGTAGCTAGCTGCGAACTAGCTGCCTAGTGGGCATCATTATTGTTATCAACTTGATTAAATCAAGTTTTGTTGTCACTAGTCTTATTTCTTTAGATATATTAAATTTGCTTGTTTTTTGAAATCTGGTGTTTTTTTACCCATAGGCATATTCTTAGCGTTTGAGTACTGTTTGTCATGTTTTGTGATATTAACTACAACAAGCAAAAGTATTTATCAAGTAAATCTTAAGTAAGGGAGTCAAGATGAACACTGGTGTCCACCTCCCCGATTTCTTTGATAAGTCGGGGATCTAACTTTCCACGAACGATCGAGTAGGGCTATATGCGATCGCCTCCACACTTATCGGCATATACTTTAAAGAAATGTGACATTTAATTGCGCTATTGTAAAAATCAGCTTTACATCAGTTGATTTATGAGCCAGTCTGAAGATACCAACGCCCAAGCCACTGCTCTGACTAACCACGATTCCAAACCTATTCATATACCTGGCTCTATTCAACCTCATGGCGTACTGTTAGCACTCAATACCCAGCTAGAGATAGTGCAAGTCAGCAACAATACCCAAGAATATTTGGGTAAAGAGCCAGAAGATTTGCTCAGTCAACCGCTGAGCTATTTGCTGGACAAGAGAAAAGTGGAAGTTGTTAAGCAGTGCTTGGTGAAAAAAATTGGTATTTCTAACGCTTTTAAAGTATTAATCAACACTTCAAATGGTGAACGATACTTTGATGCTATTGTTCATCGTACACAAGAGGCTGTGATTGTGGAGCTAGAACCGAGAGACTCGGAATCGGAGTTGAGTTTCTTGGGCTTTCATGATTTGCTGGGTGAAGCGATCGCTAAAATGCAAAGCACATCGAATCTGATAGAATTTTTGCACATTGCAGCAGAAAAACTCCGGGAAATCATCGGTTTTGATCGGGTAATGGTCTATCAATTTGACGAGTCCGCAGCGGGTTCTGTGGTTGCAGAAGTCAAACGAGAAGATTTATCACCTTATTTAGGACTCCACTATCCCGCTACAGATATTCCAGCCCAAGCTAGGGAATTATACACACGCTGCTTTCTCCGCTTCATCCCCGATTTGACTGCCGAACATGTTAAGCTAGTCCCCACGGAAAATCCGACAATACATCAGCATCTTGACTTAAGCTACTGTATCCTACGGAGTTTTGATTCCTGTTGTATTGAATATCATCAAAACATGGAAGTGACGGCTCTTTTGGTGATTTCGCTGATTCAAGATCAAAAACTGTGGGGATTAATATCTTGCCATCATCAAACACCAAAGTATATTGCTTACGAAGTGCTGAAAATGTGCGAATTTTTGGGACAGATAGTTTCTTCAGAATTAGCGCACAAAATTAGTCACTCGGAATGGGATTATGAAGTCAAGCTCAAATCGCTACAGTCTGAGTTTCTCAACTCTATTTCCCAAGCAGACAATTTTATCGATGCTCTAATTAAACCTGAAATCCGTTTGTTGGATCTTGTCAGCGCTTCGGGAGCAGCGATTTGTCTGGATAATGAAGTTACCCTCGTAGGAGCAACACCGAATATTCACCAGGTGCGGGCACTCATTGAATGGGCGGATACCCAAGTTAATGACAACTTGTTTTCCACTGATTCTTTGCCAAAGCTTTACCCAGAGGCGTTGATATTTAAAGATACTGCTAGTGGTTTGTTGCTACTGCGAATTTCTCAAGTCCGACGGTATTACATCCTTTGGTTTCGTCCTGAAGTTATCCAAACGGTAAATTGGGCGGGTAATCCCAAGGAATCAATTCAAGCCCAAGCAGATGGTAGCGTTACCGTATCTGCGCGAAAATCTTTTGCCGCTTGGCAAGAAACAGTGAGATTAACTTCTCTACCTTGGAGGACGTCCGAACTTGAGAGTGCCCTCAGTCTGAGAAATGCGATCGTTGGTATTGTACTCTCTAAGGCCGATGAGTTAGCGAAAATTAACCTAGAGTTAGAACGCAGCAATCAAGAACTAGCCTCCTTTGCCTACGCTGCTTCCCATGACCTCAAGGAACCTTTGCGCGGCATTTATAACTTCTCAACGGTACTGTTAGAAGACTATGCCCAAATATTAGATGATGAGGGGATTGAATGCTTGCAGACAGTAGTCTCTTTGTCTGTACGCATGGAAACACTCATTAATGCTCTGCTGCGACTTTCTCAGTTAGGACAAGCACAACTGCGAGAGCAAGCAACCGACCTCAATGAATTAGTCGCCCAAGTGATTGAAGTCTTTGGTGCTAGTCGCCAAAACTCTGGGTTTTTTGATGTTCGCATTCCTCGACCTTTACCCATAATTCAGTGCGATCGCGTTCTTGTCAACGAAGTCTTCAGTAACCTCATTGGTAATGCCTTCAAATACAACGATAAAGCCGAAAAATGGGTTGAGATTGGCTACTTGTCTCAAGATGAGGGAGATGAGGGAGATGAGGGAGTAGGGGAGCAGGAGAAAATGCCCCATGCCCCATGCCCCATGCCCCATGCCCCATGCCCAATGCCCCATGCCCCATGCCCAATCTTTTATGTCCGCGATAACGGTATTGGAATTCCAGAACACCATCTAGAAACCATCTTTAGACTATTTAAGCGGCTGCACTCCCAGGAAAAATACGGCGGCGGTGCAGGTGCTGGACTAGCTATTGTTAAGAAAATTGTCGAGCTGCACAACGGTCAAATTTGGGTGGAATCTACCGTAGGCATTGGCTCGATATTCTATTTTACGCTGGAATAGTTTAAGATAGTGACCAAATATATATTTTTGTTAAGTTGTTTTAAGACCACGAATGACAAAAAAACTTCATGAACCTCTGCTTGTTGTTGAGGACAGCAATGAAGATTTTCGGATGCTACAACGTCTGATGCGGCGGATGTCCGTCCAGAACCCCATACATCGTTGTACTAATGGGGATGAGGTTTTAGAGTTCCTCTATCAACAAAAGAGGGATATCTACGACCAAGGTAAGGACTCATGCAACTTTCAAGTAGCATTACGACCCTCTGTGATCTTGCTCGATCTAAATTTGCCGGGTATTGATGGCCGTGACATCCTAACTCGGCTCAAGCAAGACAAGAGTTTCAAGGAAATCCCCGTCGTTGTTTTTACCACATCATCGAACCCTAAGGATATTGAGTTGTGCTACCAAAAGGGCGCAAATGGATACCTAGTAAAGCCGATGGATGCTCAAGAACTAAAAAAGACGATTCAGGCTTTCGTAGACTATTGGCTTGAAGCGAATACGCCGCCCGTCTTGGATTAGTTTGTTTATGTTCTGCTGATGAGGCAGTAAGGACAAAGGGATAACAAAAAATATGGCTTAGAGGGCACAGAGGCATTTTGGTCTTTGAGTCACTGTGTTTGCTGCCTAGAAAATAGGGGGTAGAGACGCGATTAACCGCGTCTGTACAGGAGTGAGGAGTGGGGGAGGAAATATTTTTGATGTTTCGATCGTGGGATTTTTTCGTGAATGAGTGACTCTGATTGGTTTTCCCATTTTCCTATCTTTCTTAGTGCCTTGCAGTATTGGCGATCGCTTTAGGATTGGTAAAGAATTTAGATTTTATTTATATTTATTTTATATTATTTTTAGAATTATGCAATAAACCACAATCTGGATAAAAGGGATCTACATAGCTCCCAAATCCTCATACTTAATATGTTGGACACATGGACGCTACTCATCATCGATGATTGTGCAGCAGATCGGAAAATCTATCGTCGATATCTTTTGAAAGATCCGCACCAGTCCTACCAGATTTTGGAGGCAGACTGTGCAGAAGAAGGACTCGCTTTGTGTCACAAAACACGCTGCGATGTTATTTTGCTGGATTATTGTCTACCCGATCAAAGTGGGTTAGAACTCTTCGATCGGATGCAGCAGGAGATTTTTAAGACTTCTGTGCCTGTGATTATGTTAACAGGGCGTGGTGATGAAGAGGTTGCTGTGCAAGCAATGAAACGAGGTGCGCTGGATTATTTAGTCAAGCAACATCTGACACAGGATGTACTGCAACTAGCAGTCCGTAACGCTATCAAGCAATTGTGCTTGCAAGCCCAACTCAGTAAAACTCAGGATCAGCAGCGGTTAATTGCTACAACTGCTTTGAGAATTCGCCAGTCTCTCAACCTAGAGGAAATTTTGGATACGGCTGTAGCGGAGGTGCAGCAACTTCTGAAATGCGATCGCGTGATGGTATATCAGTTCGCCCCAAATAGAGACGGTACAATAGTTGCCTCCTCAGTTGAGTCACATGACATTGTAGCGCTGTGCGATCGTCGCGTCGGGGCTGGGGACTCTTTAGTGGGGACTGGGGACTGGGTACTGGGGGAGGAAACTAGGCACAGAAGACGGACAACAGGAATAACCTATGCCCAATCCCCAATCCCCAATCCCCAATCCCCAATCCCTCATATTTACGAGCTTGGCTTGTGTAATCGTTTGAGTTTGAGAGAGCAATTTAACAGTGAATCAAATCTGGTGGTTCCGATTAATCTGAGCAACAATGGAAACCCAACTCCCAAGCTTTGGGGTTTGTTGATTGCTCATCATAATTCAGGAGAGCGACAGTGGCAAGCTGATGATGCCCAAATGCTGAATGAAGTGTCGGTGCAACTAGCCATTGCTATCCAACAAGCGGAATTGCTAGCCCAAACTCAAGCAGCCCTCGCCAAAGAAAAGCAACTCAATGCATTTAAATCCCAAATTATTGGAACGGTTTCGCACGAATATCGAACGCCTTTGACTTCAATTTTGGCTGCTGCATCAACTTTGGTAAAACATAGCCAGCAACTCGATGAGTTAAGACAGCAGAAGTTTCTGGGAATTATTGAACAAAAAGCCAGGTATATGTCTAAACTTGTGGACAATATGCTTTTAGTTAATCAATTTGAAGTGGAAAAACCTAAGCTGAAGCCAACGCCGCTCGATTTATTACAATTTTTTTCTGATTTGATCGAACAAGAGCGAGAAACAACAGGCGATCGCCACGAGTTGATTTTTAAGATTACGGGAAACAATCAGGGCTTCTGGGGCGATCGCGGGCTTTTGCAGCAAATTTTTATTAACTTAATGTCCAATGCAATTAAGTATTCTCCTGATGGAGGTACTGTAGAGTTTCACCTGATGGGCAAAGAATCACAAGTCATTTTTTCCATCGAAGATCGGGGAATTGGTATCCCCATCGCAGATCAAGAAAATTTGTTTCAATCTTTCAGTAGGGGAAGTAACGTTGATACAATTCCTGGCACAGGCTTAGGGCTGGCGATCGCCAAAGCTTGTGTAGAGTTACATGGTGGTAATATCACTTTATCCAGTGAAGTTGGACGAGGAACTAAAGTTACAGTTAGCTTACCTAAGGTATTCCCAATAGATCAATTATCGCCATAGTCAGAATTCACAATTCAATAAATTGGCGTTGATCATGAGATTAATTTTGTGATTTTTCATCTCGAATTTCGATTTTATTAATTAGCCATTCTTTGATTGTTTTTCCGCAAGGCTCAGCACTTTGGCAATCATTGACATCTTCTAATTCATAAGATAATTGTACATTTTTGTTAACGTATTTATCTGGCTCACAAACATCAAATGTTGCGCCAACACTTTCATATAATTTACCATTGCGATCGACAACGGTAACATAGCATTTTAAGTCACCATTTTGCATGTCTTTAATAGTGCCAAATGTCGGATTATCATTTTTAATGGGTGTTTCTTCAGATGATACTGAATGATTAGTTTGTTTTTGATGTTCCTGATTATCTAGCTTTACTGAATTAGATTCAGAATTACTTTGGTTAGCTATTGCTGTGTTTTCTGGATTCGGTTGATTATTTGGAGAAATAGTGTTGCCAGAGTTACCACAACTCGCAATCAAGATAGAGCAAAGAATGAATGTAGTGCTAAAGAGTGTTTTTTTCATTTTATTGATGTTCATTAAAGTGCAATAGACCGGACTCATGATATAATAAATTTTGTTAAATTACAGTAATTTGTAGGGTAGCTACCCTAGTTTGTACCTCACGAAAACAAGAAGTGTTATATGAATTTTGTCTATTATAGTTTTATGTATTTAAAGTTATAAATGGCAACGTGATATTTGCGGATAACGAACGGCGGTATCTGCGGTTTTTATGTATTCTTCGGTAAGATGGTGAAAACAAGTTTCGATCCTAGTTAATGCAATACGGTTCGGTTAAGGTTTTTTGATGAAAATTTTAGATCTAAAGACGCGATAAATCGCCGTCTATACAACGATCGATCTTTCGTTTTGACGGCGATTTACCCTTGTCTCTTGGCTTAACCGAAGCGTATTACTAGTTAATGTATCTACATTAATGCTTAATAAAGCGTTAATTGCTGGATATTGATGTTTTGAGTATTTAAGAACTTTAAAAAATGGAAGTATTGATTTTGTGTTATCTCAAGGTTTTCTCAACTTAAACAAACCATTTGACTGGACTTCCCACGACTGCGTGGCGCGGGTACGAAAATTGTTGCGCCTCAAACGTGTGGGACATGCAGGAACATTAGATCCCGCAGCTACTGGAGTGTTACCCATTGCCTTTGGTAAAGCCACCAGACTATTACAATATTTGCCAGAAAGTAAAGCTTACAAAGCGACAATTCGGTTGGGTGTGCGTACCACAACCGATGATTTACAAGGCGAGATTATTAATTCTCAAGCTTGTGCTGGATTGCGTTTGGCACAAGTGAAACCTGTACTATCAAAATTTCAAGGCAAAATTGAGCAAATACCACCGAATTACAGTGCAATTCAAGTGGATGGAAAACGTCTGTATGACTTAGCGCGTAAAGGTGAAACAGTAGAAGTTCCGGTGCGGACAGTGGAGGTTTTTCACATAGAAATTTTGGACTGGCGGGAAGGAGATTTCCCGGAATTGGATGTGGCGATCGCCTGTGGAAGTGGTACATATATTAGAGCGATCGCTCGTGACTTAGGTGCAATTTTAGAAACTGGTGGCACCCTTGCGGCTCTAATCCGTACCGAAAGCAGTGGTTTCCATTTAACAGATAGTCTCACTTTGACGGATTTAGAAACACAACTACAAGCCGGGACGTTTCAACCGATTTCTCCAGATGCACCATTACAGCATTTGGCATCAGTTATTTTACCACTAACAGCTGCTCAAAAATGGTGTCAAGGTCAGCGAATTTCTTTAACTTTCGATGTTTCTGGAATAGTGCGAGTTTATGATCAAGAGACTCGCTTTTTAGGTATTGGAGAATTACAAAACGAAGTGTTGATTCCCCAAATGGTTTTTGAACCGATTTCTTAGACTAACCTATTTAAGTCGGCGAGAAAAATTCAATGTATATGAACAAATATAAATTTATTTGTCACACAGGAGAACGGTGAGTAATGAGCGATCGCCACAGTTATACTAATACTGCTGCAAATCTCAACGTCTATGTCCAAGGTCAAGGATTTCCCATTTTAGCCCTACACGGTCATCCTGGTTCTGGTCGTAGTCTTTCTGTGTTCACCAATCATTTATCAAAACGCTACCAAACTATTGCCCCAGATTTACGTGGATACGGCAAAAGTCGCTGGAATGGTAAATTTGATATGAATGACCATTTAACTGACTTAGAAGCCCTGCTAGAACGCTTTAAAATTGAAAAATGCTTAGTTTTGGGATGGTCACTTGGGGGCATTCTGGCAATGGAACTGGCACTACGTTTGCCAAAGCGCCTTACAGGTCTGATTTTGGTAGCCACAGCCGCAAAACCCCGTGGTAGCCATCCTCCCATCACTTGGCAAGATAATTTATATACTGGGGTTGCAGCCCTAGTGAATTATATAAAACCGGGTTGGCAATGGAATATTGAAACTTTTGGCAAGCGATCGCTTTTTCGCTACTTAATCCAACAACATACATCTACTAGTTACAAATATATTGCCACCGAAGCAGTGCCGGCATATTTACAAACCTCTCCTGCTGCTACTCGCGCCCTTTATAGCGCAATTCAAGCAGGGTATGACAGGCTTCTAGACTTGCCACAAATTCAATGTCCTAGTCTTGTGCTTGCTGGTGTCCAAGATCGTCACATCACAGTTGATTCCAGCTTAGAAACCGCTCAACACCTCAACAATTGTCAGTGGCAATCCTACCCCAATACCGCCCACCTTTTCCCGTGGGAAGTTCCCCAGCTGGTATTAAGTGACATTGACCGTTGGTTAGAAGAACATCCCCAGGTAAGAGGACGCGGTGACGCAAGGAGGGAAGAGGACGCGGGGACTAGGTGAAGCGTTGACGCGGTGAAAGAATTCTCCGCTTCCCCGTGTCTCCGTGTCTCCGAGTCCTTTTCTCTTGCCTAAATTAAATTTGACCGCCAAAGGCAGGCTGTACTTTGCGGTCAAATCTTTCCCCCAGGTCTTCAGCTATTGTTAAAGCATCAGGTTTGCAGCGTTTGACGTTCACAACAATTCCCTGCGCTCCTTCTGCCTCCAAATCTTCTATGTATCCAACGCTAGCCGAGCTTGCTTCATCAGAATTCAGAAATGGTCCGAAGTAGTATGTACAGCGGGGATTCTGCGTTACAATTTCTACCCACCAAGCCAAGCCAAGGTTGTCAAACGTGTTAATCAACCCTTCCTTGAGGTTATGCCAAATGGTTTTCATGGTTTTCGCCGATTTATAAACGTGCTACAGGGTGTTAAACGATATGTTGCTTTATTATCTTTTACATTTCTTTATACTCTTTTACTGCTATTTTTTCAAAGAAGTTTTTTGTAATTTATCTAAATGCAGGGTGTTTAGCGATCGCTGGCGATAAATTTCATACAGTGCCATACCTGCTGCTACCGAGGCATTGAGGCTAGGAGTTTTGCCTTGTAAGGGGATTGATACTAAGACATCGCAGGAGCGCTGAGTTAACATACTCAGACCTTCACCTTCAGAGCCAATTACCAAAGCGATCGGGCCACTGAAATTGACTGTGTGTAAGGGTTCGCTGCCAGTTGCAGCAGTTCCATAAATCCAAAACCCAGCTGTTTTTAATTCTTCTAAGGCGCGGCTGAGGTTGACAACTCTGGCTACAGAAAAATTTTCTAAAGCGCCTGCTGCAACTTTCACAACAGTGGAAGTGATCCCAGAAGCTCTTCTTTGGGGTATAACTAATCCTTGAGCGCCGATCGCCTCAGCAGTGCGAATAATTGCTCCCAAGTTGTGGGGATCGGTAATTCCATCAGCCACAACAATGACGGGATCGGTTACGGATTTTGCTTGCTCAATGAGATCCGGCAATTCGATGTAGGTGTAGGGAGCAATTTGTGCCGCCACGCCTTGATGATTACAGTGATTAGTGATTTGGTCTAAACGCTTGGGTTCAACTTCGTCAATAACTGTGCCATTTTCCTTGGCTTGCAAAAGCAAATGGTGAAAGTTGGGATCGTAGCGCAGACGGGTAGTAATCCAGATGCGGTTGAGACCGCGCTGATTTTGCAATGCGCTCAATACTGGATGACGGCCGTAGATTAAATCGCTATCTTCTGCTGGTTTTGTAGATAGAGATGGATGGGAGAAGTTGTTGTTTTGTGGACGCGAATTGCTAGAGATGGGGTTGATCTCTATTTTTTTTCTGGGATTGCGAATCGGATTAGTAACAACACGCTTACCCTGAAGTTTTACGGGTTTCCCACGATTTAGTTCGCTAGAAGTCTTGATTTTTCTTGGTTGATTTGACATTTTAGTTTTAGGATATTAGCTTAGGGTGAGCATCCTGACTAGCTGAATTTACCAGACCTATCTCTACTGTTTTGATGATTGTGAAATCGAGTTTTCACTATTTCTCAAGATGGAGTATTTCCAACAGTTCAGTTAAGCGCTGGTAATCAGTGAGATACAGGTAGCCAATTAAAGTTTCTAGACTAGTTGCCTGTTGATAGATTTCGGGATCAAGCCGCTTAGGGCGTCCTGTGGCAGCGTTTCGACCCCGGCGGACAATTTCTAATTCGGTGTCCCTCAGATGAGGAGTCAGCGATCGCAAATGTAGCGCTTGTGTTTCCGCTCTTACCTGTGCCACTACTAGACGATGGTAAGTTTCTGGTCGCTGTAGTGGTAGTAGATAGAACATTCTAGCATAAAGTTCATAGATTGCATCTCCCAAGTAGGCTAAAGCAGCGGGAGAAATTTTTTGTACTTGTGAAAAAGAAATCTGTTGGGATAATGGCGCTGTGGTTAACAAGAGTGTTTGAGTCCAAGATAAACTCTCTTTGGGAGCTTCATCTTGTCCATCTAATAGCCCTTCCTCCTTTGACTTCACAAATAAATCATTCCTTGACTAGCTCAATTTGGCAGGCATTCTTCGCAAAGACTGATTTTTCTGAAGTATGCCATCATAGTATACCTAGCATCATCAACACTATCAGAATTACTTACTAAATTTTATCTTTGTGATTAAAATTTGGCATTTTAGATGGTGCTTATGTCAACGTCCGCCCAGAGTAATTTCGCTTAGTTATTGTGGTCTATGGCTGACATTACCTACTAGCTCACTTTTGAAATTCACGACATTACGATCCGCTCAACAAGCATACAATATCAAGTAAAGTTGAAATAAATATTAATCTGTTGGCTCTTATTTCCTACAATTTTCTCCGGCTTTGGTTTTTATCGAATGTCCTGGCCAACACTCAGCATCTCTAAAAAAATGCTCACAAAGTTCTTGATGATACACAGAGCAGTTAGAGAATTCCCTTAAATATTCTTTTTCAGATGATATAGTTTGAGAGTCTAGTTTCCCATCTTTCAATGGGGGTTAAAGGGGATCAAGCTAAACATTTATACTTGACAAACATCCTCTAAGAATTGACTGTTTGTAACTTTACCCTTAGTCAGTTTTATTAGTCAGTTTTAAATATAATAGCTCAACTGGCTTAGCGCCTCTCCCACAAGGAGAGAGGTTTTGCCAGAAGTTTTAAAAATTCAGCTATCCGATATTGAATCTGGATAGCTAAGTTAATCTCTCAGGTCGAGCAATCAAGACTGCTTGACGTTTTCTAGAGCCGCTTCAACTGTTTGTTGCAGGGAGAGAAACTTCTCTAAGCGAACAAGCTTGACCGTTTGAGTGACCCGGGCATTCGTGACGATTTGCAAAGTGCCATTAGCGGTTTGAGCCTTCTTAGCTGCTTGCACCAAAGCACCCAAGCCAGAGCTATCAATAAAGTCGATTTGTGAGAGATCCAAAATAATATGCTTAGGACCTTCCTCAATCTTGCTCTCAAGTACCTTGCGAAATGTCGGCTCAGAAAAGGCATCTAACAAACCTGTGAGGCGGAACAGCTGACAGTTATCCCGGACTTCACGAGTGCCCCTCAGGCTCACGGTTAGATTCAGTGGCTCAGCAATAATTCCCTCCTCATAAGTTAAAGTGAACGCTCAAGTATAGATGGTTTTTGAGCGAGTTGTCTACAATCTGCTGGAGCATTGGGGATTGGGGATTGGGAGTTATTATTATCTCCTCTGCCCCTCTGCCCCTCTGCTCCTCAGTCCCCATTCCCTAGTTTCCATCACCTTGACGTGCTGTTCGCATAGCTTGAACAAATTGTTCAAACAAGTAATCAGCATCGTGAGGCCCAGGACTGGCCTCTGGGTGATACTGTACAGAGAATATGGGTAGAGACTTGTGACGTACCCCCGCAACGGTGCGATCGTTTAAATTCAGGTGGCTAACTTCCACAACTGTCGCAGGTAGAGAATCTGGGTCAATGGCAAAACTATGGTTTTGGCTGGTAATTTCTACCTTTTGTTGTAGACCCGCAGGCTGATTCAAACCACGGTGACCAAATTTGAGTTTATAGGTTTCTGCTCCCAAGGCATGGCCTAAAATTTGGTGTCCCATACAAATCCCAAAAATGGGCTTTTGACTCAGCAGCAGCGCTTTGGCAGTTGCAATTCCTTCGGTGACGGCAGCAGGGTCGCCAGGCCCGTTAGAAAGAAAGACACCATCAGGATTGTAGTTGAGAATTTCCTCTGGTGGCGTATCAGCAGGTACAACAATCACCCGACAACCGTAAGAGGCTAAGCGACGCAGAATATTGCGTTTGATGCCAAAGTCAAGGGCAACAACTGTAAAGGGTTTCCCAATATTGTTCGCAGTTTCTGGGTTGAATTCCCAGGCTGGAATTGTGGGATCTGACCATTCATAAGTTGTTGGTGTAGTCACTTCACGAACCAGATTTAATCCTGCCATGTTCGGAGCTGCCTGGACTTGCTCTAGCAATTCCCCCTCATCCAGAATAGCTGTGGAAATGCCACCATTCATGGCTCCGAACATCCGAATTTTGCGGGTGAGGGCGCGGGTATCAATGCCGTAGATACCTGGTATTTGGTGTTGTTTGAGGTAATCAGGTAAGGATTGCGTCGATCGCCAGTTACTTGGTCGATGACAAATATTCCGGGCGATCGCACCCCGCACTTGGGGGCCGTCTGATTCCTCATCTTCAGGATTGACGCCAGTATTCCCCAATTCTGGATAAGTAAAAATCACAATCTGACCGCAGTAACTCGGATCGGTCAGTACTTCTTGATAGCCAGTCATACCAGTGTTGAATACCACTTCTCCGATCGCGGTTCCCGTAGCACCGAAAGACCAACCGCGATAAGTGGTACCATCTGCCAAGACAAGTAAAGCTGGTATTGCGTCAGATAAGGACATATGGGGATTGGGGATTGGGGATTGGGGATTGGGGATTGGGGATTGGGGATTGGGGATTGGGGATTGGGGATTGGGGATTCAGAAAACTTTTCTCTAGTCCTTACTCCCTATTCTTTGCTTCCCAAGACTGCGATCGTTTATTATCCCATTAGTTGACCAACTAGGAATTTTCAGGTTGTTAATTAAAAATTAAAATTGCCTGTTGCCTGGTTGCCTGTTGCCTTTCACTTAAAATCTTTAAAGAGTGGATTTGCAGGAGCTTGGGCGGTTAATATTAATTATGCTTCCGACTTTTTTATCCCGTGCAACCCTAATTTTCGCATTCAGCGCTCTAGCGGTTTTGAGTGTTGCCTGTAGTGAAGACAAACGAAACACTACGACTACTGGCAATGAGCAACCCGTGTCAATTGGTGACTTGGCATCAGTACAGCCTACCACTGTTGAACCACCAACACCAGTAGCCACCCCCAAAGCCCAGCCCCTAGAGCCGTCTGAAACTGAACCTAGTGTTTTTGAACTGGCGTTAGATAAAGCCGTCAGTGCTTGGAGTATCAGCCAATCTGCTCAATCTCCAGATGATTGGAATTTGGTGGCGAGTCAATACCAGGATGCGATCGCTCTCATGAAAAAAGTGCAGCGACAAACACCAGAATTTGCCTTCGCTCAATCTAAAATCACTGAATATCAGCGCCAAATCAAATACGCCAAGCAAAAAGCTACTCCTCGCCCTGAGCCAGTTAAGGAACCTCAAAAAATAGTAGTTGTGGTTCCCCAAACAACAACCACACCAAAGTTCACCGAGCCTCTATCGATTCCTGTACAAAAAAAATTATTACGACCAGAAACACAGAGATCTTCATCAGCAGTGGTGATTCCAGATCAACTAGTGTTTACAGCGCCGATTAAAAGGCGGGCTGGTGGTACGCCAATTGTGGAAGTAACCTTCAATGGTCAGCAAAAGTTTGAAATGATTGTAGATACAGGAGCCAGTGGCACTGTGATCACCCAAGAAATGGCAGATACTTTGGGAATAGTGCCAGTGGGAAAAGCTAAGGCAAATACAGCCAGTTCTAGAGCTGTAGAATTTTCTGTGGGCTATGTTCAATCAATGGCACTTGGGGGGGTGACGGTGAATCGAGTGCCAGTAGCGATCGCTGGTACGGAACTCGAAACTGGACTTTTAGGACATGATTTTTTTGGAAACTATGATGTCACAATTAAACGTAATGTGGTAGAGTTTCGCCCGCAACTGCGATCGCAAGTCAATTCCCCAGAAATTGAACTAACTGCTCCAACTTCGTCCAAGCCGTCCCACTTTGCAGGATATCCTTAGCGATTTTAATGCCTTGGGTGTGATCGAGGAACGGTATTGTCCCCGCTACTTGCAGCGCCAACGATGCATTTAAAGCTACCGCATCCTGTTGCGCTTGGGTTCCCTTACCTTGGAGTACAGCTTTGAGAATCACCGCATTCTCTTGCACATCCCCACCCCGAAGCATACCTATTGGAGCAGGTGTTACATCCAAATCTAGGGGATTAATGGTAGTTAACTGCACTTCTCCCTCAGATAACACCGCCAAATCAGTTAAATCTCCTAACCCAGCCTCATCGAGTTTTTCTCGCCCGTGCAGCACAATTGCCTTTTGTTTGCCCAAATTCTGTAAAGCTTGGGCAACCGTCGCCAAAAGTTTGGGAGTGAATAACCCCACCACTTGCCCAGTTGGACGCAAGGGATTTACCAAAGGCCCCAGTAAATTAAACACTGTTCGCACCCTGAGAGTCCGCCGTAATGAGGCAACTGCTTTGAGTGCTGGATGCCAACCAGGGGCAAATAAGAAAGTGATCCCCACTTCCTGTAAAGCTGCTTGTACTTTTTCACTAGGGGCACTTAAATTTACACCCAAGGCTTCCAAAACATCGGCGCTTCCCGTGAGACTTGAAGCTGAACGATTGCCGTGTTTGGCGACGGGTACGCCATAAGCTGCCGCAACAAAAGCAACCGCTGTGGAAATATTAAAAGTTGACGAACCATCTCCACCAGTGCCGCAGGTGTCAATTAGGGATTGGGGATTAGGGATTGGGGATTGGGTGGATTTTTGCTCAGTCTCCATCCTTGATTGGGATTGTAATACTTCAGCCATGCCGGTTAACTCGTCGGCAGAAACGCCTTTAAAGTTAAGTGCTGTTAAAATTGCTCCCGATAACTCTGGAGGAACGGCTTCACTAAGCCAACCTTGCATCAATTGAGCAGCTTGAGTACGGGACAATGATTGGCCATCTATTAGTTGTTGTAGCAGAACATAATAGGATTCTTGTGCAGGAATTGAGGAAGTTGTCATAGCTAAGGTTTGTGTGTTGTAGGGTGTAGCTACGTTGCAGGGCATGGGAGCTATCCTACCGGAAAATCGGTCTTCATCAAAGTTAGAGCAGAATTCAGAAGTCAGAATTCAGAATTAAAATAGGCTCTCGGACTAGCTACCAGGCCTATATTGTGTACTTCACTTTCGTTGAAATCTGCTGTAAGTTCAAATATCAAGGTTTAACTGCAAAGCTCCATTCATAAAATTCTGATTTTGTACTTTTTTATCCAAATCAATTTTAACTTCGTAATTAGTAATAAATAATTCTTTTCCCTTAGCAGCACCATTCTGCTTATAGTTATTCATGCCATATTGCAATTCCCATGCTGAGATATTTGCCCATTGAAAATTTTCTCGAATTTGTGGGGAATCGTCGTAAGTGATTAGCCAGGGATGATGACATTGTTGCAAAAGCTCGGCAAATCTTTGATGTTGAAATGAGGTGTGCAAGTCACCGTCTTTACCATATAGCTTTGATTTGGTAGCACTAAAATATGGTGGATCTAAAAATAAAAATACTTGTTCACCTGTTTTTTTTAATAAGTGACTGTAATCTAAATTAGTAATTTCTATATTTTTATCCAGAATATTCTCTAATTTTTCTAACCGTTCTATTGAAGAATCAGTAAAACGCTTATGGAAAGCTTCTTGGGAAAAACCGCCTGATTCTACAGTGCCAGAAAACGTAATTCTATTGAGGACAAAAAAGCGGACTGCTCTTTCAAAATCAGATAAATTGTTGACATTTACAGTGGTCAATTCTGTATACAGTAATTTACCATTTGTGTATTTAGCTTTAATATGGCGAATTTCTTTAACTAACTGAGCTATATCAGATTGAGCAAACTTCCAGAATAAGAATAGTTCGCGGTTTAAATCGTTAATCCAAATTTTGATATCGGGGAACTTTTGTTTTAAGTAAATAAATACAGAACCACCACCGACAAAAGGCTCTCGAAATTCAGAAAAATTATCTGGTAAGTATTCGACTATTTGATTGATTGCTTTTGACTTACCACCAGGATATCGAAGAGGGCTTTTGAACATAATCAAAAATTATATAGTAATCTGCTTTGATTTTTGAACTTATCTATATAGAGAGTAAGTACAGACGCGATTAATCGCGTCTGTACAGGATGAGTTGACTACGAATTTTTTCAAAAATAAAATAAGAGTCCCATAATGTCTAAAAATTTTAATATTAACTTCTAATAAGGCTTAATCCTATGACCCGTTCTGCACCCTATCAACCTTTGTTTTTGCGAATTCTTCATGGCGCGAGTGGAATTTTAGTTATGGCGGCAATCATTACTGGATTCCTAGAAAAAACTACGTACCCGTAATATATACCGGGTGATTAATTTACTTTTTGTTTATGTTGCAATTTCGTAAAAATCTGTTACATTACTTTACAGGCAGTGATAACTGTCACAACATAGAAGCTCGGAGTGTTAATTATGTCAAACGCTAACAAAACTACGCCTTCGGTTTCGGAAGATCCTAATGCTTTACGTTGGGGCTTTACTCCCCAGAGTGAAAACTGGAACGGTCGTTTTGCAATGATTGGTTTTTTAGCTGCCGTTTTAATTGAAGCATTCTCTGGTCAAGGGATTTTACACTTCTGGGGCATTCTATAAATTTAGAAAATCGTCATTAGTCATTGTGTCCTTTGTAAATACACAGATGACTAATGACTAATCACAGCACTCTCCTGGGCAAAAATCCAGGTAAGGATAACTCTGTTTTTTGGATAATAATCGCCATTAACTAGCGTGATGAACGGAATATTACACGACCTGGGGATTCTTCGTGGTTAATCCGCGCATATACCCGTAGACAAGTTAATACTTCCCCAGGAGTGCCACCGAAATCTAGTTGTAAGTCATCTTTGGATGAAGCACAGATATCTGCATAAAGTCCAGATAATTGGCGAATTCGCACATCATGACCTGTATTAATGGCTTTATCAGCTACCTTCTTGAGAATGCGCCGTGATTCGTTTTGTAGCTTACCCCACCATGAATAACGCTCAGCCGGTGGTACAAATACCAAAGAGTGTATTGCTTCATCCATGTCAATCCAGGCACGCAAAATAAAGAGGGGATCGGCGTTTTCTTCAGATTTTTGGGTGCGTTGACAGCGATCGCTCAAAGCATTAATATATTGATTTCGCTGTTCAGGTTTGGAGTGTAAAGAGACTACATCGAAGCTAAAAACACTATTTAAAGCATGATATAAATCTGGTTCTATTTCAATAAGTTTCATATATAAAAATAAGAATCCCCCTGCTAAATCGGATTCATTACCTTGGATAACTTGAGAATTTAAAAGTGCTTTTTGAGATAAACTTAATCCTTGAGTTTGAACAGTACCACTAAGTCCAGGGTAGATAATTTCATCGCGGATAAAAGGAAGTTCATAGAGATTATAATTATCTGCGATCGCACCAACTTCTTGAGCCATATCTAAGGTGCGCTGTCGCCAAAATGCAGCTAATTCTTCAGGTATTCGTAATAATTTGCGTTGAATTTCATTCCATAAATCTGAGTCAGTTTGGCTTTGCAATTGGGAATTACCCAGATAATAATTAAGTTCTGAATCAGAATCAAAAGCTTCCCTTAAATGATTGAGTTTTAATGTATCTTGGGAAGGTATAGTGGCATCTTCCCAACCATTCTCTGACTGTGAGGGTATAGCTGGAGGTTGCAATAGGCTGTGAAGTTCTTGCAGCAATTCATCGCATACCTCGACTCCTGGATCTAGTGGAAATTCTGTACGAGCCTGATTTAAAGTAGCTTCAAGTCCGTAGAGAGTAAAGCGCAATAATTGGGCTAATTGTGAGTTTTTTATTTGTAATAGTTGATGGAAATGCTGCATTAATATTACCTTTTTTTATCTCACGCAGAGGCGCAGAGGCGCAAAGAGAAAGAGTTTTTTTGTATCTCACAATTAAGAGGCAAGACGTTAACAAAAATCTCTGCGCCTCTGCGTCTGTGCGTGAATAAATTCTAATGTATACCGCAAAATGGATCGCGTTCTTTATCAACTTCATTAGGTTGTAATTCTAATTCAACCAGATAAACACATCCTTCTTCTTTCAGACATTCTTGATTTGTTGATGTCCAATAAGGTACTTCACCTGCGTGCATCCGTAAAATACCTTGATTGTCCAGAGTCACACGATATTGACAAGGGTAATCTGTTATGATGTCTGGTTTACTAAGTGCGCCAATTCGTATCCATTTTTTCGTTTGGGTTTCGGTATCTGTTTGATAAATATAGAAAGTGTGCTGTCCAGTTTTCGGGAAGGGAGGTAAGGGATTACTAATTAATCCAATTCCTGGTTGTGTCACGCCATCACGTAAATAATGAAATTGTTGGAAAGATCGATCGTCATTTCCGACTTCAAATACTAAATGATAGGCATCTGGTTGATCCACTGTTGCAGATTCGATGACATTGACGGCAATATCACCATCATTTAAGTTTTTATTGGGGCTTTCTACAGCGATATTCCACTTCAATTTGCCATCAGCAAATAGCGCTGACTTTTCTGAAAATACTGCTCCCAAATCAATGCCAGGAATGTCAATTAAATAATGGGGATTTCCCTGACAAAGCAATACGCTAAATTCGAGGGTTTGGTCAATTTCAAACTGGACTTTGATTTTTTTGAGAAATTCTGCTTCTTCTATTCCTAATTTATTCATCAGGTTTTTGCCGTCGAAGCTACCCCAAAGTCGTAAATCTCCTTCTTCATAATCTTGGCGGTAGATAATATTAGTTAATTGTATGCCTCGCCAAGGAGTACGAACTTTAGCGACGGCTTCTCCAGATGCTAGTTGATACAGTTCTTGGCCAGCTCTGAATATAGTCAATAAATCGTTGCTTTGAGTTTTCCGTTTGAAGTTGCAAGGCAAATAATAAAACAGGTTTTTAACATCAATTTCTAACTGATTTGCTCCCTTACGCAATAAGCTTTTTGATTCTTCTGGATCGAATCTCAACCTGCGTAATTTTTCGGCATAACAAGCGCCGGCGGAGGTGGCTAATTTGGTAAATTCCAAAACAAAAGTAATGCGTTCTGGATTCCAAACAAAATAGGGAGATTTACTAAATTCTTGATAGATTTGTCGCTGTACTAAGTCAAGATTACAAGTTTTGCCAGACAGAATTAACCAATCAACTTTTTGAGAATTCCAAGAATCTTTGGTGATATCATCGGGGTGCAAACGGCTTTCCATTAATCCTTTTGCAATACCGATCGCTTCTTTGATTCCGGAAACAGCGGCTCGTTCAAATTGCTGGTTGTCTAGGGTGACGCAGATGTTATTGGGATCGTTGACTTGCAGTTTAACGGCACTTTGGCTGAGGAGTTCGGCAATTTCTTGTTCAGAAAGTGCAAAGGTTAATAGAGAATCATCAGTTGGTGGTTTTTGCCCAAGTTTCAGTTTAGCTGCTTCTGCATAATCCCAGAGGAGATAAAATGTTTGTAGGCGTTGTGGTGATTGTTGCCAACGAGTAGGTAATACTTTTTCGGCAGTATCTAAAGCATCTTTGTAAGCAACATCACCTTCGGGATTTTCCTTATCCAGACATTTTAAAAGACTGCCAGTTTTGAATTTGCCTTGTTCTAAAAAACGCTCGTTTAGCTCAGAGTTAATTAAATCTTCTAGCTTTTCGCTTTCGATGTCACCTGTGGTTACTCCTGTTAATAAAAAGTCAGTGATCGCCACTTTCAATAATCTAAAAATTCGCAGCGTAATTAATTCACCACCTAACTGTAAATGTCCAGATGAACCTAATAGTTTAGGAGTCAGTTTATAGTAACGTCCTCCCAAACCCCGATCTTCAGAATCGGCAAAAGCTGGGGTTTTATCTTCCAAAGTTAATTCAATCAAAGCTAAGTCTGTGGTTCCGCCACCGATATCTAAAACGAGAACATTTTGTGACCATTTATTTCCAGTTTGGCGACAACGAGTTTTAAAGGATTCAATACCAATATTCAGATTACCGCCAAATTCTCGCCATAAAAAGAATATAGCCACAGAAACAGCTTCATCATAAGCAGTTTGGACATCATCGATCGCCAACTGTTCAACTAATTCTTTAACTTCCTTACGAACAACAGGCGGGGCGACTGTTGGATAGGTAACAACTGCTGTTAAAAAATCTCCTTCTGAAAATCTGCGTCGCGCCCGTTGTCGGTAGTCTTCAGTTAATTTAATTAAATGTGCCCAAGCTGATTGAATTAGTTCTTTGGCGGTAATTATTTCTTCCTTTCCATCCAAAATAACTGAAAACGATCGCTCTTGACCAAAATAGCGTTTGGGTGAATGATGAAACCTGCTGATAATTTCCTTTAAAGTACCGCTTGTACCTTGGGCGATGGCTTTTTTTCTATTATCTCTAGCTTCCCTACCCATCCGCAGTTGCAATTCGGCTAAATGGGAAATTTCCGACTCGCTGGGAATTTCTGTCTCACGGCGATCGAGATCCAGCACAACTGGAATGAGATTTTGCGATTCTAATGTAGGAACGCGGAAGACTTCATGATAGATTTGATAGAGTTTTTTGCTGACAGCGCGACGGAATCTGTCGCTATTTCCTAAACAAAGTTCAATTTGGCGAATCGCGTCCAAAAATCGCTCTTTGTTATCACTTTCAAAAACTTCACTTAATTTTCTGGGTTCTATTTGCAGATTTTTGCTAATTTCTAGAAGAAACTTTTCCCAATCTTCATCGCTGACATCTGGTAAAGCTACAGAAGCGGGAGAACTCAGCCATTGCGATAAGCGATCGCGCAGCCGCATTTCTTGTTCTTTGGGTAAAATTTCGGCGATGGGTACTTCAATGGGATCGAAAAGTGTAACTGTAGAATTCGACGTACCAAAATCTAATGCAAACCATCCCGGAAATCTTTTTTGTTGTTTCTCGTTTGGTTGTTTATCAGTATAGTTGTTCAATTGGAAAGAGTTCATTATAGTATTAAATGATTCTGTTGAGCGCTGAGTTTTTTATTTAGGGCGATTGCTCTTTCATTTAAAAGCAATCGCCATGATAATTGCAACATTTACTAACTTGATGTTGAAGAGTCCTGCTCGCTTATAAGTTTTACCTGTTCTCGTCCTTGCTGTAGTCCTTGTTATAGTCCTTGCTGTAGTCCTTGTTGTAGTCCTATTTCTAGTCCTTGTTCTAGTCCCTCTTGTTTGGCTTCTTGATAAACCCTAGTTTCTTCTAACCTAACTCCTAACATGGCCTCTACCTCTTCACGACTTAAGTTGGCAAATTTATAAACAGCGATCGTTGTGATTACATCTATTATCTCCTCTTTAGCTAAGACAGTTATTTGTTCTTGTTGTACCCGTTCAATTAAACGTTTCGCTTGTTCCACCATTTGAGTTTCGGAAGCGATAGTTAGCAGCTTCTGCTGGTGGCTGTTCTACTAACTCAAAAAGTAACCCTGGAACACGCTTAAAAAGTGTATAAAAAATTGCATCCCGTCTCACAAATACATCCTCATCACTCTACGCGATCGCTTAAGAAGAATTCAGGAGTCAGAATTCCGAATTCAGAAGGCTTTGCTTTTGAATTGTGGGTTCTTTCTTGAGTCATCAAAAAACATCTGAGTAAGAAATAGCAGCAATGTCTGAAAGAATCTGTAACCAAGTAGGAATCGCAATCTCATATGGCAAGTCACCAGCTGTTAAATATCTCAGTAATGCTTCTTTTTTCGAGAGATTTTGTAAACTCGGAATAATTTGATCCAAAATACCTTCTAGTTCGGAATTAATTTGCTGATTCACTTCACTAACATACTGCACAAGATGAAGGCTGGCGCTGGCAGTAATTTCATCTCGCAGTCGCAGTACTAATAGTTGGTGATTGCTGCTTCTGGGTAAGCCTTGGCTTTTTTCTGGTGCCCAGTCAAAGATTTGACCAACGTTGTGTTTATCGTCTTGACGCGCTAAGGGAAAAATGATTTCGGGTGCAACGGTTTTGTCTTTGTTACTAATTTCAGAAATGATTGCTTCTTTCCATTCGTTGGGGTCACATCCTAGTAATAATTTATAAAAAAGATCGGCTTCTTCCACACCAAATTTTGATTCGATTTCTTGTTCCATCTCTGGGTGAAGAATTGCTTTCAATTGGTCGCGTTCTGGGGCTACCTGATTTGACAATTGATTCAACAAATCTACCACAGCCTGACGAATGCGATCGCGGGCAAATTCTTCTACTTCTTTAACGGTTTTTTCAAATACTGGATAAAAATCATCACTCTTTGTCGGCAAAGAACTATTGACACGGTTTCCTCTATCAAATAATTTCCCAGCTGCACCTTTGGATTCAGCGAGGGCGATGGTGCCATTGTTGACTTTATTGAACAGTAAAGTCCACTGATTCCAATTAAGTATTCTAAAGGTAAGTTCGTCTTTGACTACATCGCTAACTATTACACCGCGCCGGTCTTTGAGTGGTTCTTTATCTAAGTTTTTTTGAAAATTCCTGTAGATTTTATCTAAAGTTTCCACTACAAACCGCAACTCAATAAAAGCAGGACTGTCTCCTGTGGGTATGCCTTGCTCGTGAATTTCATCTATGATGTCTTTCAAATGATCTTGTTGCTGACTCACCACATCAGCAGCCCTTTTAGTATCTTCATACAATTGCTTCAGACCATGAGTAGCGACGTGCTTTTGAATCAATTCCCGTAACTTCCCAAGACTACCATCTTGAGCAAAGTAACCTAATTGTCTCCCCAAATAGCTGCGGGTGTCAGATTCTAACAGCCGTTGGCTTAAGCGTCCCCATTTATCTTGTAGCCGTTTAGACCTGTCTAAGTAATCAGGATAGTCTAAGTTAGTTAAAAACTCTGGTGAACCAGCTTTGATTTTACTCGAACGTTTTGCTATATCAGCCAGTCCCAAGAGTGGCGAGAGTAAAACGATGCGGTCTTTTTGAGTTGTAAACGCCTCTGCACCGTCAATGGTGGTTTGCAGAACCTTGAGTTTTTGGAAAACAATGTCCTCATGCAAATCCCGATCTTCAGTCAGTTGGTCGAGTTCTCTTTCACCACCCTCACTTTCCAAGGGTAGTTGATCGAAGCGACCCACACCGACGAGAATTAAATCTTTCAGGTCTTGTCCTGGTCGCTGCTGCTGCATCATGGTAAAGATTTTATTAGCGCGATCGCTTCCTGGAGATTTACCATTTAGCAATACTAAAATTGTCTGTACTTCTGCCAATTCCCGCAATGACAAAAAGGTATCCCTAGCGCCCGAATTAGCAGCCCCCAATCCCGGAAAATCGATGAGAATAAATTTAGCAGCACCCGTAACATCCCAAATTTCCCGTGAGATTTTGACATCAATATCTACGCGGCGAATCAGTGGAAAGCTGTTTTGTAATAATTTCGTTGGTAGCCTCTGGGGTGGACTCGGTAATCGGATATGCGCTGGCGGTAAATCTTCAAATTTGAGAGTTTGGATGGCCATTGGCTGTTCCACTAGCTGTAACCCTTCGTGGGCGGTGGTAGCATCAATCTGGTAGCGCCCACCACACATTACTTCGCCATAAGCTTGATAAGCTCGTAAAAATAATACTAACTCTCTCAATAAATACCGTAATTCTAAATTGTTAGAACTATTCCATGCTTCCTCACACCAGCCAATAATATCTTTGCCAGAATTGAGCTTTGACACTGGTATGGCAGGAAGTCCCGCTGCTGTTGTCCGTTTATTGGCTTCCCCCAACATGAACCGCAGACACTCGTGTATCCCTTCATGGGAAAGATATTCTACAGTAAAATTGCTCAGTTGCGTTGTAGCAAAGTCATCCTGGGGTATAATGTGCAGGGCGGTGACATTACCTGTAGTCGGGTTTTCACTGACTGGCAAAGCATCCGCATATCCAATCAAACTGCCTAAAAGTAAAGTTTTGCCGCTACTGAATTCCCCCATCACACCAATTTTCACAGGCGAAGTGGCAAGATCTACAGTTTTTTCAGCAGCTTCCCGCAAACGACGAAGACAATCATCAAGGCTAGCCGGAACCCAATCTTCTTGTTTTGAAGGGTATTCAGGTACAGAATCTATCTTCCGGAGGATGAATTCACCGTACTCTTTAAAACTAGCCAGTTTGTCTGGTTCCATAGAGTAGTTTCCGCCTAACATAAATTTCTCTGAGCTTTATAACATATAAAATGCGATCGCCAAGGTTCCATACAACAGACCAGGCATTTGTCATTAGTTATTTTCCCCGTCCCCCATAATCTGCCAAGACAATTTTGAAAAATCCGGCTTTGCTAGGAAAAATAAATATTGATTTGGTATGAAAATCTTGGAGATTGTGAATTTTCGATGAAGACATAATCACCTCATATAGCAGTTGTAAATAATTCGTGAAAAGTCAGATCCCCGACTTCTTTAAGAAGTCGGGGATCTAAACACAGCGAAGCTAATTTAGATTTTCAGCCATTAAATTAGATAATCAGTATGAATTTCTCGATGATTTCAACGATCGAGGCTGCTTAAGTAATTTTACTGGAAGGTAGTAATTTTTAATTTTAGTAAAAATGGTAAAGTTCATCTTAATCAAAACTTCAGCATTTTCCTAATTTATTTACATAAAAAGAAGAATTAAAGTATATAGAAAAAGAAATAAAGTATTAAGATCGTAACCAGGTTGAGATAAAAACATTATACATATTTATTAACAAATGTATCTTTTAGAGATTTTACTTTAATAATTTAGGCAGAGCAGGCAGGTAAAAGTGTTTCCTAGAAAGGTGCAAAGCTACATTAACCAAATCAATATTGAGAAAGAAAAAATACAACAAGATGAGAAACTATTTAACCAACAAGGTCAATTCACAGAAAAAAAGCAGACCAGGGAATTAACAAAAGTACTAAAGCGGCTACAAGCAGAAACTGCAAAACGCCAAGCTGTTGAAGCAGATCTACGCCAAAAAACATCAGAGTTTGCAGCCATTTTGCAACTAGTTACTGATTTTTACTTTCGTGTTGATGCTGATGGAACTATCCTGGATTATCGGCCAGGAAAAACGCCAAATCTGTATATTCTACAAGGAGTTCAACAGGGCAAGAGTTTGCGAGAATGCCTACCGAATACTGTAGGCGATCGCTTCCACCAAGCAATCACTCAAGTACTTGCAACTCAATCTGAAGTTAGTTTTGAATATAGCTTACCGATAGCACAAGTAAATGGTAACTTTGAGGCTAGATTATTACCATTACCAAACCAGCAAATTATAGTTCTTGTCCGCGAAAACGAGGATAAAGTACAAGCAGCATTGGCCGAAAGCGATGCCCAATTTCGCACCATTGTCGAAAACGCCAATAACATTCTTTTTGCACTGACGGTTGAAGGGATATTTTCCTACGTTTCTCCAAACTTGACTGATATTTTAGGGCATGAGGTTGGCGAGGTGGAAGGCAAATCCTTTACTGTATTTGTACATCCTGACGATGTACCTATGTGTGCAGATTATTTGCAAAGAGTTGTGACAACAGGCGAAAAACAAGACCCTATTGAATATCGGGTAAAACACAAAAATGGCAGTTGGCGATGGCATACAAGCAACTCATCTGCTAATAGAGACGCCAATGGCAATGTTTTGAACTTCGTTGGTATTTGCTATGACACCACCGATCGCAAACAAGCAGAAGAAGCATTAGCAGAACGGGCACGTTTAGCAAATTTTCGTGCCGATGTAGACGCAGCCCTGACTCAGAGTGACAGCTTAGAAAACATGATGCGCCGCTGCACTGAGGCTTTAGTTGAACATCTTGATGCAGCTTTTGCTCGGATTTGGACGCTTAATAAACAGGAAAATGTACTAGAATTGCAAGTCAGTTCTGGGATGTACACCCATATTAATGGGCCTCATAGACGTGTGCCAGTTGGCGAATTCAAAATTGGTTTGATTGCCGAAGAAGGCAAACCCCACCTAACTAACTTTGTGCAGACAGATCCCCGCGTGGGTAACAAAGAGTGGGCGCAGCGAGAAGGTATGGTGGCCTTTGCTGGTTATCCCCTGATTGTTGAAGATGAAATTGTAGGGGTGATAGCCATGTTCACCCGCCAAGCCGTGACAGAATCAACTTTTAAAGCATTGGAATTTGCTGCCCAAGAGATTGCCATTGGCATCAAACGCAAACAAGCAGAAGTCGCACTTAGAGAAAGCGTCCGGCGGGAAACATTACTCAATCGTCTTTCTAGCCAAATTCGAGCTTCGTTGGATCTCAATTACATTGTGGAAACCGCAGTTCAGGAGATTCGCAACTTATTCCAAATAGATCGGTGTGCCTTCTTTTGGTATCGACAAAACGCTGAAGTACCCTACTGGGAAAGAGTATATGAAGCTAAAAGTTGGCTTTTACCCTATCTGCTGAACGATAAAGTAACGAATGCAGAAATCGAACTCATTGCTAACAAAACTTTGAATAGAGAAATCATCCGCATTGATGATGTTAAGACTGTAGCCTATGGCACTACACGGGAGTTTTTGAACGATTTCGGCTTCACTGCTTTTATTTCACTGCCGATACACACCCAATCTGGGGAAATTGGCGCCTTTAGCTGTGGTTATTGTAATGGCTTTCGGCCTTGGCTAGACAACGAAGTAGAATTACTCCAAGCAGTTACAGACCAAATAGCGATCGCCATTGACCAAGCTAAACTTTATACCCAAAGTCGCATCGCCGCCCAAACTGCCCAAGACAAAGCCCAGCAACTAGAAGCAGCACTGCTAGAACTTCAACAAACCCAAACCCAACTAATTCAAACTGAAAAAATGTCTAGTTTGGGACAGTTGGTAGCGGGAATTGCCCACGAAATCAATAATCCGGTCAATTTTATTTATGGCAATATTAGCCATGCCAGTGAATATATCCAAGATTTGCTGCACTTAATAGAACTTTATCAACAGCACTACTGCCCAGCAGTACCAGAAATTCACGAACAAATCTACGCCATTGATTTAGACTTTCTCAAACAAGACTTACCCAAGATCCTAAATTCTATCAATATGGGAGCCGAACGCATTCGGCAGATTGTCTTATCTTTACGCAATTTCTCTCGCCTTGATGAAGACGGGATGAAAGCAGTGGACATCCATGAAGGTTTGGATAACACCTTGCTAATATTACAAAGTCGTTTAAAAGCCAAACCAGGATATCCCGAAATCCAAGTAGTTAAAGATTACGGCAACCTGCCACCAGTGGTGTGTCACGCTGGACAGATGAATCAGGTATTTATGAATCTGTTGACAAATGCGATCGATGCATTAGAAGAGGGAGTGGGGAGTCGGGAGTGGGGAGATCAGGGAGACGCGGGGAATAAACCAATGCCCAATGCCCAATGCCCAATGCCCACAATTCGCATCCGCACTCTCATCGACAAAAATTGTGTAATTATTCGTATTGCTGACAATGGGTTAGGGATGACGGAAGAAGTACGCAAACGGCTATTTGACCCGTTTTTCACTACGAAACCTGTGGGTAAAGGCACTGGTATGGGGTTATCAATTAGTTACCAAATTGTTGTCAAAAAACATTGTGGGCAACTTGAGTGTATTTCAGCACTAGGAGAAGGTGCTGAGTTTGCGATCGCGATTCCACTAAAGCAGTAAGTCGTTAATATAATCAGGCATTAACTTTTTATTAACCAAAAATTAACCTATAAGTTGTTAACTGATATCAATTCACTTTTTGCTGCAACATTTGAACGTCCCTCCAACAACCTGAAATTTACAGGAGTTGGAGGGATTATTTATCGGACTTACTCATTGACAATAAATACCAAATATGCGGTGTAAAAACCACATCTTTCGTAAGGGCACAGCAATGCTCATTGGTGTCAACTTAACGTGAAACCCTTATCAAGACTTGATATTGAGTTCATTCACTTAGGGTTACTCACCGCGTCACCCCACCCTAACCCTCCCCTTATAAAGGGGAGCCACTGCGTTGGACGGGTTCCCCGGCTTGAAGCAAGTGGCGTGAGGGAACTAGATTCTTTTTTCCCCCCTAATACATCGGGGGGATTAAGGGGGGTAAAGCGTATGTGGGACAAAGGTTTGAGCTGAAGTTGACACCTATGAGCATTGCTGTGCCCCTACAGCATGGTCTATTTACCGTAGTTTACCGCCGTAGGCATCGCACAATAAGAAAAGCCTGAAACAACCGGGAGCATCGTTAATTCACACCACGATGCATTTGTACAGCGCGTAAGTCCTAAAAAGATTGATTCTTGTAGAGACGCGATTTATCGCGTCTAGGGATTTAAACAATTCTGAATTCTGAATTCTGAATTCTGAATTCTTCTTCAAAATTCCTGCTGTTGATAAACAAGATAAATAGCTTCTAAAAATACATCCGGTGTCACAGTTTCTGGCAACTTTTCTAAATTAATAATAGATTTAACTTGCTCAGCTAACTTTAAAGATAGTGATGCTCTTGATTTTAACGACATTGCACCACGTCGCTGTAAATACTCACGAATAACAGCAAAATCATCAGGCAACAATTGGGATAAATTGGCACTTTGTAGTAACTGATCGTGGAGTATCTTTGCCTGTTCTGAAATTATTAATGTCGGCGCATTAGCTGGTTGGGCTTGAATCACAATTGTGCCAGCAGCCAAATCACCCAAACGCTTTTCCCGACTACCCAACATAATTAAAAAAGCGCCAATAAACAAAGTTTCATCAAACGGTCGCAATAAAGCACGTAGCGTTGCTTGTTGTAATCCGATGAGTCTACCATCATCTCGAACGACGCGAATTTTAGCAATGCGTTTACCAGGAGTTTGTCCAAACCATAAGGTTTCAAAAAATACAAAATAGCCAATGTAAATTGCAAAGGCGATAAAGAAGAAAATCGCTAACAACCAAAGTCCTATATTCCGAGAATTTGTAACTAAATCTTCGAGAAAATTGAACACTTGTGTTGAGAAGAAAGTCCAGGCCAACACAAATAGCAACAAACTTACACCCAACACTGTATAATCAATGAGCAATGCTAAAGCTCGATTGCCGATTCCTGCTAAAGTAAATTCCAGTTCTACACTTTCTGGAGTCTGGAATGAGATGCGATTAAAAAAGCGCATATATGAACTAATAAAAGATTAATAAAGTTAAATTCAGGTATTGAGTTAAGGAAAATCCTGGGAAGGAGGTTGTCGTAATTGCAAACCCAAACCTTCACGCCGACTACGCAAGTCAAAGTATAAAACAGCTTTGAGTGCTTGCCAGAATGGCATGACAAGAACTCCACCTACTAAGCTACCAATCCAAGAAATAAGATACACAAGTGAGTACATAGCAGAGCCTGGTTCAAGCCTGATTAGGAATAAGCTAGGTACATAGTTTAATACAAACACCAACGGCAATGTAACAACAAAAGCAACTAAAACAACGCCTTGAATGCGAAATACTGAGGCTTTAGTTAACTCCCAACTTCTGGCAACACTTTCGCCACCATTAATATTTTCCTCAACTGCTAGGGGAACTTCAGCGACTATCCAACGTGAGTAAAACCACGTTAGTCCCAACAGCACAATCCCTACTGTTACGATTACTGCCAATGTGGTTGTGAGTATAACAGTACCTGTACCACCACCTAATATAGTTCCTAATGCTACTCCCAGTATGCCAGCGAAGATACCACCAACGATCGCTAACCCAAAATAAATGATCAGCACAGATATTCCTACTTGGAAAGCAACTCTTAAAAATGACCACAGACGTGGATTAATATGGCTCCTAGCAGATTCGACGCTTTCAGGTTGGTAAACTAATTCTCCAAAAGCCAAGCGTGAAATTAATCCAGAAATGGCAGCATACTTTGCCCAGCCATACACTGGGACTATAATCCACAAGTGAGCGATCGCAGCTAAATTTAGATAAGTCTTGAGATGAGAACGATACAGTCGCACCGCAGCACTGACAACATTACCGACACTCAGTGGTTGGATGTGACCTGGAGATCCAAAATTTTCAGACATAATACCAAATTTCCCTTGAAACTACGGATATGAATTTGAGGCTATCTTAAACTAAGTTAAAGTCAGTGTTCCCAAAATTCATGAATATTCAACGTTGGATTGGACGACGAGAACCGAATTGGCAGCGTTTGGATGCCCTATTAAAGCAGGTAGAAAAAAAAGGGCTAAAGTCTTTACGGGCAGCCGAAATTAGAGAATTAGCAAGTTTGTATCGTTCAGTAGCCGCAGATTTAGCCCGCGCCCGCACCCAGCAAATCAGCAATACTTTGATCCAAAGTTTACAATCTTTAACAACTCGTGCTTATACGCAGATTTACCAGGGTTCACGGCGACAGGAATGGCAGGCAGTCTTAGAATTTTATCGTTGGGGATTACCATCTGTAGTCCAAAAAACATTTGGATATATCGCTGCGGCAACGGCGCTGTTTCTACTGGGTGGAGTAGTGGCTTGGTGGTATTCCTGGCAAAATCCCAGTTTCATGCCTTTGATCGTACCTGAAGACTTGATAACCAAGGTACGGGATGAGCATAAATTGTGGATGGGGTCAATTGTTGGTATTGAACCTCTAGCATCCAGCGGGATTACGATTAATAACTTGGCGGTGTCTTTTGGGGCTGTTGCTGGTGGGATTACAGCGGGGATATATACAGCTTATTTGATGGTATTTAATGGTTTATTAATTGGTGCCGTTGGTACTTTAGTTGGTCAAAATAATTTAGCTTATCCTTTTTGGGCGTTTGTATTTCCGCATGGTTCCTTAGAATTGCCGGCGATATTTTTTGCTGGAGGTGCGGGATTTTTATTAGCAAGAGCAATTGTCTTTCCTGGCAAATATCGTCGAGGGGACGCACTGAAATTTTATGGTAATCAGGCGGCGCAGTTAGTATTTGGGATTGTACCAATGTTAATTATTGCAGGTGCGATCGAAGGTTTTTTTTCGCCTAATCCTAGCGTACCCGATCCGATGAAATATCTCGCAGGAATGGGATTATTTATACTTTTGGTGATGTATTGTAGTCGAAAGAAAACAGGATTAAATAATTCGTAATTCGTAATGACGCTCGTTCCGACGCTCCTACGTCGCTAACGCTGCGCTATCGCTAACGTAATTCCTAATTAAGTTTTGCAATGGGGATTTGAACCCCACCGCAAAACTTGCCGCTTGATTGAAGCGGGGGACTTAAACCCACGGAATTTGTTAAGTTTAGAGGTACTAACTATTTGTAAGATACATTCATGGGTTACTACATTGCTCTCCGATTTTTGGACAAACTTGCTGTCCACATCACGAAAAACTTCTTGAAGCTTCCTGGTGTCAGAGTACCCATAATTTTGGGTATTCATGGACGCAAAGGTGAAGGCAAATCTTTTCAATGCGAGTTAGTTTTCGAGAAAATGGGTATCGAGGTGACTCACATCTCTGGTGGCGAATTGGAAAGTCCAGATGCAGGAGATCCAGCACGGTTGATTCGGCTGCGCTATCGGGAAACAGCGGAATTGATCAAAGTACGCGGTAAAATGTGTGTGCTGATGATTAACGATTTAGATGCGGGTGCTGGACGCTTCGATGAAGGCACTCAGTATACTGTAAACACACAGTTGGTAAATGCTACATTGATGAATATTGCCGATAATCCCACAGATGTGCAGTTGCCTGGAAGCTATGATTCTACACCTTTGCATCGTGTACCGATTATTGTCACAGGCAATGATTTTTCCACCCTCTATGCACCGTTAATTCGGGATGGACGGATGGAGAAATTTTATTGGGAACCAGACCGAGACGACAAAGTGGGAATTGTCAAGGGGATTTTTGAACCGGATGGACTTTCGGGGCGGGAAATTGAACAGTTAGTTGATACTTTTGCCAATCAATCCATTGACTTTTTTAGTGCGTTGCGATCGCGCATTTATGACGAACAAATCCGCAACTTCATTCATCATATAGGTTTTGAGCATATATCGTTGCGTGTGGTTAACAGCACTGAAGGACCACCAGAATTTAAAAAGCCGAATTTCAACTTATCTCACTTAATCGAGTCTGGTCATTTAATGGTTGGCGAACAAAAACGAGTGGAAAGTTCCCATTTGGTCGATGAGTACAACCGACTGAATCGAGGCAAAAATTATCAATCTCCACCACCTGCTGCTGTCACACCAACTAGTCAACCGTCAACTAATGGCGCAACCACAAATGGATTCCCAAAAAAAGAAGCATTTAGTCCACATTTGACTCTAGAGACACAAGAACAGATTCGGCAAATCTTGTCTCAAGGTTACAAAATTAGCATTGAACACGTGGATGAGCGTCGCTTCCGTACAGGTTCTTGGCAAAGTTGTGTTAATAGCCACATTGATGCCGAGTCGGATGCAATATCAAATTTGGAATCATCTCTGGCAGAATATAGCGGTGAATATGTGCGATTAGTAGCGATCGATCCAAAAGCCAAGCGACGGGTTTTAGAAACGATTATTCAGCGACCAAATGGTAAAAATTAACGGTCGATAAACCAATTCGCAATTCGCTTTTTCGCCCATTCGCAATTAAGTTTTGTCACGGGGTTAAAACCCCGTGACAAAACTTAATTCATGTAGACGCAAAAGCCGTCCTCCAATTTGCATATACCGCAATGCCGATTCATTCATTAGCATCGAGCCTTTACAGTAACAAATAAGAGGACATCTAGGAGATTGCTAATTCATGTCTGATAAGCATAGATTGGAGGAAAAATTATTATCCCATGAAGTTGAAAGAAGGATAGACCAAAATCTAGATGAAATAGAAGAAATAGATATAGATGTACAAACCGATCTGTCGAAAATAGTTCAGGGACAAGTAGATGGGGTTTCGGTTGTAGGCGAAGGATTAGTTATTCAAAAAGATATTCGCGTACAGAAAATAAAACTGCAAACTGACGCTATTGCCATCAATCCCTTAAGCGCTATTTTTGGTGAAATAAAACTCAATCAGCCGGTAAATGCCATTGCTAAAATTACACTGACAGAAGCAGATATTAACCGCGCTTTGTCGTCAGAGTTTATTCGCAAACAGATGCCAAACTTGGAGTTCGATGTAGATGGCGAAGTTGTGAGTTTTGAACTGCAAGGAATTCAGGTATTTTTACCTGATGCTGGCAAAATGGAATTGAGAGGAAAGGTGTTGTTAAAGGAAAGGGAAAATACTCGACTTTTAGCTTATACTGCGATCGCTCGTCCACGTACTCATTCACAACCCGCAATGTTGGAGAGTTTTAAGTGTACTGAGGGAGACGGTATTTCAATAGAATTAATTACACCATTAATCCACAAAGCCAAAGAATTAATGAGTATACCATATTTTAAATGGAACGATATGATATTTAGTATCAAAGAGCTACAAGTAGAAATTGGTAATTTGATACTTATGGTAGAAGCTCAGGTAAAGCAAATACCCTCATCAGATGTAGTACCTCTTTAGTAAGATTGACACTAATTAAAGATAATTTTTGTTACTGATGGCTGATTTAAATTTTCTCAAAGTTTTTTAAGCTTGATAAAGCTACTTAATTTCAAAAGTAACAACTATGCAAGAGTATGATGTTGTACTGATTGGTGCTGGACACAATGGGCTAGTTTGTGCCGCTTATTTATTGAAAGCCGGCTATAGTGTCCTGTTACTAGAAAAGCGTTCCGTTCCAGGCGGTGCAGCAACAACTGAAGAGTGTTTACCACAAGAAGCTCCTGGATTTAAATTTAACTTGTGTGCTATTGACCATGAATTTATTCACTTGGGGCCAGTAGTTGAAGAATTAGAACTAGAGAAATACGGTTTGCATTATTTAGAATGCGATCCAGTTGTATTCTGTCCCCATCCTGATGGTAAATATTTCTTAGGACATAAGTCAGTAGAAAAGACTTGTGCAGAAATCGCTCGTTATAGCGATCGCGATGCTAAAAAATACGCAGAATTTACCGACTATTGGCAACGGGCACTGGGTGCAATGATTCCCATGTTTAATGCACCGCCGAAGTCAATTATAGACATCCTTGGTAACTATGACATCACAAAACTTAAAGATTTATTTTCTGTCATTGGTTCCCCAAACAAAACGCTGGACTTTATTCGCAACATGTTAACCAGCGCCGAAGATTTACTTAACGAGTGGTTTGATTCCGAATTTCTCAAAGCGCCATTAGCAAGACTCGCGTCAGAACTTGGTGCGCCGCCATCACAAAAAACCCTTGCCATCGGTGCAATTATGATGGCAATGCGTCATAATCCAGGGATGGCAAGACCCCGCGGCGGAACTGGCGCACTCGTGCAAGCTTTGGTGAATTTAGTCAAAAGTAAAGGCGGCGTTATTCTCACAGACCAGCACGTTGAAAAAGTTTTAATTGATGATGGAAAAGCTGCGGGTGTGCGAGTCGCTGGTGGTACAGAATATCGTGCCAAACATGGGGTGATTTCTAATATTGATGCTAAGCGGTTGTTCTTACAAATGACTGATAAAAGCGAAGTTCATGGAGTTGATCCTGATTTATGGGAAAGATTAGAACGCCGCATCGTTAACAACAACGAAACTATCCTCAAGATAGATTTGGCTTTAGATGAACCGTTGCGTTTTCCATACCACGCGCACAAAGACGAATATCTTGTTGGATCTATCTTGATTGCAGATTCCGTGGCTCATGTAGAACAAGCTCATAGTAAATGTACCTTGGGAGAGATTCCCGATGGTGACCCATCAATGTATGTGGTGATGCCTAGCTATTTAGACCCCACATTAGCGCCACCAGGCAAGCATACCCTGTGGATTGAGTTTTTCGCTCCCTATCAAATTGCTGGTGCTGAAGGTACTGGTTTGAAGGGTACAGGCTGGACAGATGAATTGAAAAACAAAGTTGCAGACAGGGTGATTGATAAGTTGGCGAACTATGCGCCGAATGTGAAAAATGCAACTATCGCCCGCCGTGTAGAAAGTCCAGCAGAACTAGGAGAGAGACTAGGCGCATATAAAGGGAATTATTACCATGTTGATATGACCTTAGATCAAATGGTATTTTTCCGTCCCTTGCCAGAAATAGCGAACTACAAAACTCCAATTGAGAATTTGTTTCTGACTGGTGCAGGAACTCATCCAGGCGGTTCCATTTCCGGAATGCCGGGACGCAATTGTGCGCGTGTATTTTTGCAAGCAAAACACCCCATCAGCCAAACTTTGAAGGATGCAAGAGATTCGATTAAGTCTACTGTCGAGTCAGTATTTGGCATTATTTAGGCATTGCTTTTTGAAGTGATGTTATAGTTTCACACGAAGACTTTCACAAAAAGTTTACGTCTTTGTGTGAGACTATTTTACAAAATACTTAGCTAAGCTGTTACGCATTTAAGTTGTATATTTACTCTTGAGGTTGTCATTGGTCAAAAGTCATTAGTCATTTGTATTTCAAAGGACAGATGACCAATTGACTTAGGACGGTCTTAACGCTTGCAATGTATAATCTAGACGCGCATCAGCTTATGAGGGTGTGTAAATATCGCCAGTAAAAGGGATCGGAGAGGGAAACGCCCCATTGTCCTACAAACTGACACTACGTACCAGGCTTGTATTCCCTCTAAACTATTGGAAAGCCCCAAGCGCTGGCTCCACTTTGTGCTAATTGCAGACGGCTAAATCCCAAATCAGAGGTGATGAAAAACTACCACGATCGCACCTTCATTAATGAAAACGGAAATTAGCATTCTGAGTGCCATCCCTGCCTACATAGCAACCAAAATTACCGTTTTTTAGCGAAGGAAGCTGTAAATTAAGCAATTGCTTTATGTGTATTGAATATGTTATTATGGGCGAAAACTGAGATAAAAAACCGATTATAAAGTTTCAGCAAACTTTTTTATCAAAATATAAAGAAATGAATGGGTAAAAATTAGTGTATTTTGATAATATTCAAAAAATAACAAATTTTTATAACAGAATTATAAGTTCTGTAGATATAGCATGGTCTGTAGGTACGGGTTAGTTGCATCTAGCTTAATAGTTTTCTTTGCATTTGGTTGTAGTGATGGGGCAAACTCATGGACACAAAATACCACACAAGTCGTACAAGAAAGTAATGTAAACCAGCTTTTTGTAGAAGCCAAGGCTAGCCAAAAAGCAGAAATTTTATTTGCTCAAGGCAATAATTTATTAGATGGACAACGTTACGAAGAAGCAATCAAAGCATACGACAAAGCGATCGCCATGAAAGCTGAGATTGCTGAAGCTTGGATAAATCGTGGCATAGCTTTAACATCCCTGCACCGCTACCAAGAAGCGATTGCATCCTACGATCAAGCGATCGCCATCAAGCCTGACAAAGACGAAGCCTGGTATAATCGTGGCATAGCCTTAACACCGCTCCAACGCTACAAAGAGGCTCTTGTATCTTATGATAAAGCGCTCGCCATCAAGCCGAACAAGTATGAAGCTTTAACTAACCGGGGCATTGCTCTGACAAAGTTGCAACGCTATCAAGAAGCGATCGCATCTTATAATAAAGCGATCGTCATCAAACAAGATTTGCACCAAGCATATTACAACAAAGCTTGTTCTTATGCTTTACAGGGCAACGTAAAATTAGCAATTGAAAACCTAGATCGAGCGATTCAACTTGTTCCTGGAAAGTACAAAAAGTTAGCTAAAACTGACCCAGACTTTAGCAAAGTCCGTAGTCAAAAGCAGTTTCAGGAATTACTACAATAGACGGGCATTGGGGAGCCAGTGTGGTTAGGTAGCCCCCATCAATGCTCGCCCAGAACTACCTCAAATGGAATTGACATAACAACTAATTTCTTTGCACCAATTCCGCGAACATCAGGCTGGAAGTAATTCAAACGAGTGTCGCAATTCAATGTAATATCATATCCGGCTAATTAGTTATGATTCCCGAATCTATGCAGAAAACCAAAAACCCTTCCCCTCTGCCCCCCTGCTGCCTTAATGATAAGTTTTTAACCGGACATGATATAACTGGTGTGCCTAATATCTGCCGCAGATTTACTAACGTTTGCTTCTTTCTCACCCTTTTGCCTCATCTTTCGGAGGATTCGGCGGGCACCAAAAAAGGTTTTTGCTGGAGACACCAAGGGATTCCAAAATTCCCCGCATCACCTCTGTGCAATACATCCAGTGTCCTAAATCGTCATACATGCGATCGGGATTAAAATCTGCGTTGTAATGCAGCACATTGGGAAGGTCTAAAAATTCATTACTAGATTGGGGAGAAAGCAGCAGCAGGTGAAATGGCTTTTCCTGGCATTGTTTTTGCAGCTTGTTGACCAAATCGATCGCACCAGGGCGATCGGCTATACCTGTGCGGACGAAAAGTGCTTTGTCGCAGTTTTCCAGTGTGTACCAAAACCTTTCTGAGCGTGCGCTGTAGCGAACCCGCATCCGTTCGTGGACGGGAGACATATCGTTAATAGGGTCTTCTGTGTCCTCAACTTCATGGGCAAAGGATAGACCTGACCATTTACTGTGGTAGATTCTGCGTTCATCTGCATTGTAATGCAAAAAGGCAGGGTTCCACATGTCATAAAAACGGTTTTCGATGATATCGGCGATGTCTGCAATCTTCGTAGTACGGGTTAAATCAAAGGGAAAGGCGGGGCCGTCATACTCCATTTTATATAACATCATTCTGACGGCACAGCGATCGCCTAGTGGCAGAATCGCAACCCGGCTAATATCTAATAATTTACATTTATATTGAAACAGTACTGCTGACTTTGGTGGTGCTTTCACCCGACTTTCCAGCCCTTTGTTGCCAATCATCATGGTACGGAAGGGGATATCAGGATGCAGCGGATCTTCATAAACACCAGGGGGCACGGCTTTGAGTGCTAGACGAATCTCTCGCCACATGGGATGGATGTTGTACTCGTTGTCTGATTCGTTAATTACCCAGATATGACGGTCGTCGGCTTGTAAAATTCCCAGATGCCCGTCATAGAATAAAAGATTTGAGTTATTGGGCGAAAACAGATTGAAGGCGGCACTGTATTCTAAATCTGCACCAGGGGGGATGTCTACTGTGGTGGCGATCGCTCTATCTTCTTGGACGGCGAAGAAGGGGAGTGTCCCTGGCTGAGCAGACTTGGCAATGTAGATACCGGGGATCAATCCTGCCTTGCTTTGCAGTGCAGCTTGGAGTTCCTGCCAATAGGGAGCGATGCTGTAGGTGTATTGTGATGGATTGATAATCCGCAAACGCTTCTCATCGATACAGGCAGAAATATAAAAGCCTGCGTTGTCAAGGTAGACGGTGACTTCATTTGGTTGCTGGAAGCGTTGTTTTTCTTTTGCTAATTCGCTTTTGGCAATGGCAAACAAATCTAGGTTGATGGCTTCATACATCAACTGATGTCCGACGGTGTTGGGATGAGCCGGATCGAAGGAGATCCCTTCTTTCCACCGTCCCTGACCATTATCCAATGCTGCCAACCAATCGAGTACAGGAACGCCCCAATCGATCGTCCGGTTGTGTGTGTCCTTTAACAGCCAGTGATGTTCCGGGGAATAATCATTATTCGGATAAACCCCGCCGAGAATCGGACGTGCGCCCATGTCCCGCGTCATTTTCACCAGTTGCTGTAAACCACTTTCAAACCGTCGCTGGATTGCCCTTCGTTCGTGGGGGAGACAGTAGGCTAACCCTTCGTTGCCCAAAGACAAGGCAATAATTACGATATCTGGTTTTTCTGGTCTGACGACTGAGGCAAACCGATTGATTGTTCTGCCGACATTGGCCCCGACTTCGGACACGTTCACGAGTTGATGTCCATATTTTTCCTGCAAAGCCTGTGCTAATAGCCAAGTCCAACCTCTTAAGAGCCAAGCTTTATAACCTAAGGCAACAGAACTGCCGATAACCGCGATTTTCAGCTTCTGGGACTCTTGGTTTTGGGGCATGTTGAAAGCAGGTTCTTCAGTAAAATATCCGAAGGGATGAGGCTGTAGATAACCGAATGCGCCATCATCCACAATAATTGTTTTGGAATGATTTTCTGGGTCAATTGGTAGCCAGCGATTGAGACCGAAAGCTTCCCATAGTACGCTACCGTTGGGGTCTATACGCACATACTTGTATTCAACTGTCTGGCCATCGCCTGATTCTAGAGACGGTGCAATGTTGATTTCTGTATCTGTCCACCATAAAGGATAGCGATCGCGACTTGTACGCAGATGGACACATTTTTTGATATCCCACAGCCCCAACTCCCTGGTGGAACCTACAATACCTATGGATTCACCAGTTTGGGTGTATGCACTGATCTGGAATCGATACATAAGTTTTTCCCTGATTTAGATATTACGATACCAGATCGGAAAACAGCAGTTTTAACTATACGTAATATTAAAAGTAAGCACAAACCCAAGTGTAAAAATGATTAAACAAATAACTAATTGATACGAGGAAGAGTTATGGCACTAGTTCGTTGGAATCCTTGGAGAGAAATCGACACTCTACAACGTCAAATTAATAGCTTATTTGAAGACACCAGAGTACCATCTGGATTCCTTGATAGAGATTTTATCAAAGTTCCGGCTGCTGAATTACAAGAAACTGATGATGCTGTTCTTCTGTTGCTAGAACTGCCAGGAATCGACGCTAAGAACTTAGATATTCAAGTCACCGAAGATGCTGTTCACATTAGCGCTGAAGGGAAGTCTGAAACTAAAACCCAAGAAAACGGTACTACCAAGACCGAATTTTACTACGGCAAATTCCAACGTGTAATTCCTTTATCTGCTCGGATTCAAAACACCAATGTCACCGCAGATTATAAAGACGGCATCTTGCATCTGACACTACCTAAAACAGAGCAAGAAAAGAACAAAGTCGTCAAGATTAATCTCTAATCACCCGTTGCTTAATCGGTTGCGATCGCACCTGCGGAATGCTGGTTAAAAGCCCAGTCTCTCTCAAACCTGGGCTTTTTTGTCAAAATTTTCTACATATATATACATATCTTCATAGAACCAAAGAGCGATCGCTCAGAAGGTGCGATTACCTGGCTGAGTAGGCGATCGCACCTCCTCGACTTTAAATAAGTAAAATTTATACAAGTTATAAGTTTTACTGTCTTAATAAAACTTGATTAAATTGCGTAAAGCAATGTAAAGTACATTCATAGGCGAAAACAAACCGCCTAATTCATTCGCAAATAACGCATTCATAAAACAATGACAGCAACCATTCAACGCCGCGAAAGCGCCAACGTCTGGGAACGCTTCGCCAACTGGATCACCAGCACCAACAACCGCTTATACATCGGCTGGTTCGGCGTACTCAT
>JAESFX010000178.1_pt1 | contig 56241 bp, 46 predicted proteins | sample 9269501 | NCBI WGS metagenome assembly JAESFX01 (sample SAMN14515570, study PRJNA621655) | algae metagenome | isolation source: Desmonostoc geniculatum HA4340-LM1 and co-occurring heterotrophs from cave... | place: USA: Maniniholo cave, Kauai, Hawaii | collected 2009-07-28
TGCTTTAGAGTCTATCTTTCCCCAAATAGTCGTGTCTATTCTTTTACTTGAAATTGAACGCCTAGCTCCCCTTGCACGTAGTTGTGGTTTTGACATTCATACTTCCAGGTGCAAGATGTGAGTAAAGGTAGATTTGATAGTGTCGGTCAGCATGACTTGAGGGATTTCCATTCTACAGATTTAGTGAGGGCTGATAGATCCGCGCTTCCTAAATATTCTAGAATTACTGGTACTTTATTTTTTCGCAAGTCCCTTAGTCCCCAGCATCATGAAGCTAGGGGCTTTTTTGTTTCTACTTGCTGAATTCACTCTAATAATTTTTGGTGTAAAGATAGTATGGTTAGCCTTTAGTACGTTAAATAGTATTTTTGTACTATAAAAAATGTAAGTCTAAATACGTTTTTGAATTACAAAAACTCTAAAAATAGTACGTTTATAGTACTAAAAGGTAAAATAAAACTCAAAAACCTAATTTTAGGCTATTTCCATGATTCCTATCGTTATTGAACAATCGGGTCGAGGTGAACGCGCCTTTGACATCTACTCACGGCTGTTGCGTGAGCGCATCATCTTTTTGGGACAACAAGTTGACAACAACATCGCTAACTTGATTGTTGCCCAACTGCTGTATTTGGATGCTGAAGACTCGGAGAAAGACATTTATATGTACATCAATTCTCCCGGTGGTTCGGTGACGGCTGGCATGGGTATTTTTGACACCATGAAACACATTCGCCCTGATGTTTGTACCATTTGTACTGGGTTGGCGGCGAGTATGGGTGCTTTCCTCCTCAGCGCTGGTGCTAAGGGTAAGCGGATGAGTCTACCTCATTCTCGAATTATGATTCACCAACCTCTAGGCGGCGCTCAAGGACAGGCGACTGATATTGAAATTCAGGCGCGGGAAATTCTCTACCACAAGCGGCGGCTAAATGAGTATTTAGCTGAACATACTAGTCAACCAATTGAGCGCATTGCTGAAGATACTGAACGCGACTTTTTTATGTCGCCAGAAGAAGCTAAAGAATATGGCTTGATTGACCAAGTAATTGACCGCCATGCGGCTGGTAGCCGTCCAGCAGTTGCTGTTCTTCATTAATAGTCACGATTAGTCACGATTGGTAAATGGTGATTTACCACTTTCACTTCCCTTAAACCCTAAAAATAACCCCTCTTCATAACTGAAGAGGGGTTATTTTATTTCAAAACTTGATTTATACCAATTAGAAAAAAGAATGCGACAGATAGATTGGGTAGGGGCGAACGGCCGTTCGCCCCTACAGATGATCGATGTGTTGCAAAGATTGTTTGAATTGGTATTATACCAATTCTATATGAGGCTGCGCTCTATTCGCGTAGCGGCAATTCATGAATTGCCGCTACAGTGTGTAGTTTTGCATCAGTCTTATAAGGCGCATCTTCAAACAGAAATGGTATTAGAAGTACAAAACTTGATTTAGAAGTCCAAAACCTGATTTACAAGTTGGAAATCAAAATCCTGCTAATGGGTCTGGCTGAGATTGAAGGTATTTAAGAAATCCGTGCAATTCTTCTTCAGTCAGCAAAGTACGCCCCCGCTTGCCGTAGGTTTGAATCAGATGCTCCCGTCCTTGTTCTGGTGTCCAGCCTAAACGCTGAAGTTCGACATCTGTTTTGGCAATCACATCAGATAAATCTACAGGTTCAGCTTTTTTCTTTCTCTTGCCTGTACTTATTTGCGGGACTGCATCCTCTTGGGGATTATAGTTCCGAGGTGTAAATGGTGTGACATTACTGGCAGAAATTCCTGGAAAGCTTTGATTTTCTATCTGATTACCATAGATCGTTTCTGAGTTTTCCACTGGAGGATCAAATTCTAGCTGTCGGTTAGCAGTCAAAGCAAACTGTTGACTTAAATCTTGGCTGTAGGTATCGGTTGTGCTTGGTGTGTCAGTTGTCGGTTCTATTCTGCTGGTAGCCGCTGGCGCATCTAAATTTTCAGTTGTTACTGGTTCTAGTTTGATGTTCCGTTGTCTGGAGGACGGTATGGATATTTCTCTGTCGGTGACAGTTGACCACTGACCAGCAACAAAATCCTCTTTTTTTGTAGGTGAATAAGTAGACTCATTCAATCCTAATTTGGTGTTGGAGGAAGGATTTAGCTGTGCCTGAGAAATTGATTGCTGTGGCGCATTAGTGATTCCCAAAACCATCAACGCCCTGGTTCTAGCTTCGTCTTCTGCTGCTTCTATTGTTTCTGCTGCTGCCATACCCGTAGCACGGGTTACACCTTCAATTTGTACGCTTGCCCGGACAATATATTTTCCTTGAAAAATTTGGACTAATTCAGAAATCAAATTGCCGTTGGGATACAAGCTCTGGAATTGAGCCAACATAATACTGTTACCAATCTAAAGGGGAGTGGGGAGGGGGGAGTGGGGAGTGGGGAGATGAGGAAGATGAGGGAGAAATAACCAATGACAAATGACCAATGCCTAATACCCCATGCCCTAAAGTAATATTCTTGCTTTGCCCCGTGTCCCAATTGTAGCAGTAGCTCTTTTTTGAAGAAATTGTTGGCGAGTGCCAACTTACCTGGGTAGTCTGGTCTGTAATGCTATACTAATTACCCAACATAATGTCTAGAACTATTTTCTGGAAGTGCGCTCTAAATCTACAATAATGAAGATAAGGTTTGCCCTCACTGCTTATTAAGCTGCTCGCCTAATTGTTACCGATTCTACGTGTGGAAAAATTGGGTTTACCAGCAGTTCCTCCTAGTTAAAAACCAGAGTCTAATGGCGTAAAATTACCTTCAATCTAGACAATCAAACACCTGTGGTTTAGACGCCACTTGCTCTACTTGGGGAGACCCCAAGACCGCAGTGGCTCCCCTGCATAGCGCTTTGGGCAGCATGGAGAGTTCTCCAAACCCAGCTTCTCAAAAACCGTCGCGTAATTACCTAGCAAGGCTAAATCTTAATCAGGCGTACTTTCTAAGTTTGGTTAGATGAAGGGACTTAAACCCAGGCGAACTCTGAGAGCATCGTGCAGTGAGAAGTCCAAAAAACGCCCAGAGTTGTCCGTGGGTCGGCTTCCTCGGCTCAATACAACTTTGGGAGCAGTTTCCCGTAAGGGTAGGTTGGCTTCCTTTCCTTGGAACTTAGGAAGCCTTGCCTCAGGGCAATTCGTTTCCAGCTTGTTTCTGTAAGCCGTCAAAACCCTTTAGGCTCTGAATAAGGGTAAAGGTGAAAGGGAAAACACAAGAAGGGAAAGGTTTAAAGGAAAAGGGGAAAGGTCTCAAGATAGGTCTTTTTCCCCTTTCTCCTTAACTCTTTGTCAGTGGGCAAGGGTTACTTTTTACCTTCTTTGGTGAGGGCATACAGGAAAGAACCAGATTAAAAAAATGATGTTTTGACCAAAGGTCGGTTCACTGCATGGAATTTTCAATCGCTACACTCCTTGCCAATTTCACCGATGATAAATTGGTGGCTCGTAAAGTTTTGGAAAAGAAACTTGGTTGTGAAGATGAAAAAAGCTTACAAAAACTTCACATAGCCTTAGATGTTCTCGAAAAAATCGGTATTTTGGTGAAAGAACGGGGCAAATATCGCCGTGTTTTAGAAGAGGGAATCATCGAAGCAAAACTCCGTTGCTCTAGTAAGGGTTTTTGCTTTGCTATTCAAGATGTGGAAGGATCTGAGGATATTTACATTCGGGAAAGTCATCTGAGTAATGCTTGGAATGGCGATCGCGTTTTGGTCAGAGTCCTCAAAGAAGGCAGTCGTCGCCGCTCCCCAGAAGGAGAGGTGAAGCTAATTTTAGAACGTTCCAACCACACATTACTGGCACGAATTAAGCAGGTAGAAACCGGTTTTCGGGCTGTCCCCCTAGATGATCGACTGCTGTTTGAACTCAAGATTCAAACCAACGGTGCCAAATTAGAAGAAGCGATCGATCACCTCGCCCATGTGGAAGTCTTGCGTTACCCGTTAGCTCAATACCCCCCCTTGGGTAGAGTAGTGCAAATCCTCGGCAGTGATGCCGAAGCTGCTGCTGATATAGACTTGGTAACATGTAAGCACGACCTTTCTCGTACTTTCCCGGATAACGTCCTCGAAGGCGCTGGCAAGTTGCCCAAAAAGCTTCTAAAAGCAGACCTGAAAAATCGCTTAGATTTACGTAATGTATATACTGTCACCATTGAAGGAGTAAATGGAGATACCAAGGTAATTGAAAACGCCTTGAGTTTGGAAAGAAACCCCAGCGGAAATTGGCTTTTGGGAGTTCATATCACTGATGTTTCTCACTTTGTCCAACCTGACGAAGCCCTAGATAGAGAAGCACTCAAACGAGGCAAATCAGTGTATTTGGGAGAATTAATATTGCCAATGTTGCCCCCAAGTGTGGCAGAACGCTGTTCTTTAGTACCAGGAAGCGATCGCTTAACCATCTCTTTTTTAATTACCATCGATCCGCAATCAGGACAAATAGTGGACTGGGAAATTCAACCCAGTGTCATCAACGTCGAGACTGCACTAACTACAGAACAAGCTGAGGAAATTCTCTCAGGTGAATTTCACAATCAATCTCCAGAGGCGTTGGAGATATTGCAAAACCTCCAAGCCTTGCAAAGAGATTTAAAACAGGTAAGGTTAAATCGCGGTAGCCTGCAATTGAATCTGCCGCCCAGCCAAAACCCGTATTATGATGAGGGAATTCTTGGGGCTGTGGTGGTAAATGATTTACCCGTGCGATCGCTAATGACTGAGTTAGTACTGCTAGTTAATCAACTGATAGCAACTCACTTAAACGCCCTTGGTGTTCCGGCTATCTGGCGAGTCCAAGGCACACCCGATATCGAAGATGTCCAGGAAATGCTGAAATTGGCAATCAATTTAGGCGTTGACCTAGCTTTAGATCCAGAAGTAGATATCCAACCTTTAGATTATCAACATTTGACTAGAGCTTTTGCCGAATCTGCCTCTGAGCAAGTCCTTACTTATTTGTTGCAAGATACTCTCAAACCGTCTGCATATAGTACCACCAAAGGATCTCACTTTGGTCTAGCACTAGGGCAGTATGTCCATTTTAGTGCCCCCTTGCGGCGTTACCCAGATTTGTTGATGCAGAGAGTGTATTACACACTACTCGAACATGGACGCGATCGCCGTAACACCCGTGTGAGAGAGCGAGTTAACTTGCGCCATTCCTCCAGCCACGCAGAAATTAACTGGAATGTTTTACCCCCAGAACTGCAACAAGAACTCCAAAGCGATTTGACTAGGGTAATTGTCCAAATCAATGACCGAGAAAAAGAAGTCCAAGAAGCCGAAGCTGATTTAGCAGGACTGCAAAAAGCCCAACTGATGAAGCAGCGGATTGGTGAGGTATTTCAAGGCGTGATTACCGGTGTTCAATCCTACGGTTTCTTTGTGGAAATTGAAGTACCAGCAGAGGCGGTTGACTCCAGCAGTAATCCTGGTATACCCCTGAGGGTAGAAGGATTGGTACATGTCAGTTCTCTCAAAGATGATTGGTATGAATATCGCGCCAGACAGCAAGCACTTTTTGGTCGGAAAAATCGTGCTTCCTATCGATTAGGCGATCGCGTAGCTGTGCAAGTTAAGAGTGTTGATTACTACCGTCAGCAAATTGATTTGGTAACTGTTGGTAGCGATGGTGTAGCCAAAAGCTTAGCTGGTAGTGGCTCAAATGACGATATTTCAGACCTCTACTTAGCAAATGACATTGAATCCGATGACCTAGACCCTTATGGGGAGGATGAGTAAATACCTCTAGATTTTACGTGCCAAATAACACTAAACCTTTGATTTTGGGCGTATCTGGCGCATCTGGTCTGATTTACGCCGTTCGCGCTCTCAAATTTCTGTTGGAAGCAGAGTATAGTATTGAACTGGTTGCCTCTAGATCAACTTACATGGTTTGGCAGTCAGAACAGGAAATTCGGATGCCACCAGAACCAACTCAACAAGAACAATTCTGGCGAGAGCAAGCAGGAGTTCCACTTTCTGGTAAGCTACGCTGTCATCCTTGGGGTGATGTTGGTGCTGGAATTGCCAGTGGTTCCTTTGCCACCCTGGGGATGATAATTATTCCATGCAGTATGAGTACAGTAGCAAAGCTAACGGTTGGCCTGAGTTCTGATTTACTAGAACGCGCAGCTGATGTCCAACTCAAAGAAGGGCGAAAACTGGTGATTGTCCCCCGTGAAACCCCTTTTAGCTTGATTCATCTGCGTAATTTAACTTCTTTGGCAGAAGTTGGAGTTAGAATTGTCCCCGCTATTCCCGCCTGGTATCACAATCCCCAAACCATTGAGGATTTAGTTGATTTTGTAGTTGCCCGTGCTTTAGATCAACTAGATATTGACTGTATCCCAATTCAGCGCTGGCAAGGAAGGAAGTAAAAAGGTAAAAGTAAAAGGGTAAAAGAAAGATAGAGTCACTTTTACCTTTTACCTTTTGCCTTTTGCCTTCTGGCTTGTACCTTTTATCTTTTGCCTTTGTTATGGCTGTAATTCGCTTAATTCTATTGGTGGCGGTACTGGGAGGACTAACGCTGTTGTTAGTTCAAAATTGGTCACCTCCTCTATCGCTAGTATTTTTAGGTCTGCGGACTCAACCATTACCACTAGCGATGTGGGTTTTGTTCAGTACCGTCACTGGTGCTTTCACATCTATACTGATTGCGACATTGTTTAAATTATCCAATTATTTTGCCGCAGGACAACGCCAAACTCCTGACAGACCAACAGTAACTTCACCTTCTGCAAAGGCAAATCGTAGACAAGAACCTACATCTGCTCGTCCTAGTCCACCACCAGCTAGTAAAAAAGAAGAACCTAGCAACGAAGTATTTGACGATTGGGAGACAAATGGTAGTGGAGATGATTGGAATTTTGATGAAAATTCAGAAGAAGCGCCTACCCCTAATCCTCAAACTCAACAGTCTAGAGACTCTAAAACTTACGAACGTGAATCACAACCTAAAAGCAGTTCTGGGTCTGGTTCTGTTTACTCCTACAGCTACCGTGAGCCAAAAAATACAGCTGCCGGAAAAAGTGAATCAATTTACGATGCTGATTATCGAGTAATCATTCCCCCTTATCAGCCACCAACTACGAATCAAGCAGATGATGATGATTGGGAATTTTTTGATGATGACTTTGAAGATGACAATCAACGCCCCCGCAAATGAGACATACAGAGGATTTCCAGTTAATGAACTACACAAACTAGGACTCAAAGCTAGGTATTAAGCCTGTTTTACTGCTGAATTCTGACTACTGAATTCTGAATTCTGAATTCTACTTGATACCACACCGCTCTCTGGACTCTTGCTTGACTTTACCAGTCATGGCAGCTTCCTGCAAAGTCATGAAAGCATTAAAATCTTCCAAGTCATAACGGGTAGTCAACAGTTGTCGGAGTTGATCTTCAGCTTCCACTGTCAAATAGCCAGTTGCTAAAGCTTGTTGTACAACGTCACGAATTCGATTCATAGTTGACGCCTCATTCATCCTACTATTTATTAATTCAGGCTCATTCAAGTGAAATATGCAGTAGTTTTTGTGTCGAAACTTAATTATTTGCAAATTTTTTTTGGATAATTATGGTTTACAAGTCATCATTTACACCTTAATAATCAACAATGAATTATTTGGGGCTTGTTATAACTGAATTTTTAGAAAAGCTACTTGGTGCTGGAAAAAACACAGTATTTTTTATACTTAAAAATCACCCACTAGAGAAAAATCGGAATCATCTCAATAGACAGAAATTGTTTCGATAAAGTTTCAAACAAGTTATGTTAAATTTCCGTTAAACATAAATATAGCTCAACAAAATTTGTTAAGTCACCTCACGAAAGTTACTAAATTCATGAAAGTATTAAGCGTTTATTTCTACTGAATAATTCTTAATTTCTTTCGCCTGTTATTTTCAATACATGAATAACAGTAATAATGGCAGTTGATTCCATTCAAATAAAAGATGAATTGATAGAAGCTAAGACTTACGCATTGAAAAGAAAGACAAAATATGATTTGAAAAAGCACATCTATCTTAGGGAATACTTTTGTATTGCTACAGCGCAATTCTGCTGTATCTCGGTGCGGAAGTTACAAAAAGAGATTTTGTCAGGTTATGAAAACAATTAATACTAGAGGCTATATATTTTTTGTAAAAGCGATCGCTTTTCCATTGTCATGCATAATCAAGTACCTGACATCGCTTGAGGGCGCATGTATGATTATTTGGGTTTATAATTGGGCATTGTAACTCAGCACTTAGAACTCACAATTGGAGCAAAGCAACTGGTGGGCAATTTATTACAAGGAGTCAACCTGTACTTAATTGGCATGATGGGCGTTGGTAAGACGACAGTGGGGCGCTTACTAGCGAAGCAGCTGGGTTATGGGTATGTGGATACTGATGATGTTATTGCCCAAGCAGCTGGTAAATCCATTAATCAGATATTTGCCGATGAAGGAGAAGCAGCATTTCGCAAGTTAGAAACCGATGTGCTGTCACAGGTTTGTGCTTTTACAAAGTTAACGATCGCAACTGGTGGCGGTATTATATTACGGCGAGAAAACTGGGGTTACCTACAGCACGGTTTAATAGTGTGGTTAGATGCGCCAGTAGAATTAATTTACAGCCGTTTAGCTGAGGATACCACAAGACCGTTGTTGCAAGATGTCGATCCTCAAGGCAAATTGCGATCGCTCCTCGAACAACGCCAATCATTATACGCCCAAGCCGATATCAGAATTGCGATCGCCCAGGGAGAAACACCAGAACAAATTGCAACCAGAGTCATAGAGGCTATCCCCAGCGTACTGAAAAAACCTGTTTCTCATTAATGAGGAAAACGTACTAACAGATTATTAAGCCCAACGCCTTTGGTTTATACGATATGCATGGCAATGTTTCGGAGTGGTGTCAAGACGGTTTCCATCTTAATTACAATGGCGCACCAACAGATGGCAGGGCGTGGGTGAATGATAATACAGTTTACAGGCTACTGCGGGGCGGTTCCTGGATCGGCAATCCTGTCGACTGCCGTTCCGCGTCCCGCGACTGCTTTATTAGGGCGGAGCGCGACAAGTTCATCGACTTCACTTTTGGTTTTCGTGTTCTCTGCGCGGTTGGGAGGATTCTTCAGTAGCCCTTTTCTCTTTTCCCCTGTTCCCCTTTACACTTTTTCACTTTTCCCTCTTCCGCCTTCGGCAGAAAAATTTTTAATTTTGGGGGTGGTGGTTAAATTCGTTAAAATATGAATTTTTTAGGAAAAATATCTTGATGCGATCGCTTTGATATTGTGCGATCGCAATATCCTAAATACTGCGATCGCGAAGCGACTCCTCTGGAGTATCGCATTTTTTTAGAGAATATTTTTTGGGCAGATTAAATTTTAAAACACACCTAAGCTAGAAAAGAACAAAATCATACCCACTAGAAGATTTACTACTCGGTTGCACTTTCACTAATATTGCTGTGCCATTGCGATCGCCTGATGGTAGAAATGTGATTTTACCTGTAGCACCAGAGACTGAAAAATTTGGACTATGCAACACCTTTTGGAAATCATCGCGGTTTTTGCTTTGCTGCAAACCTTTAGCGATCGCCATAGTTGCATCATAAGCTGTAGCTGTTCGCCAATTAACGGTTCCACCCCAAAGTTTGATAGCATTCTGGGGAAAAGCATTACCTGGAATTGCATTCGGATGCCAAGTTACAGACAATACCATGCCATTTACATCAGCTTTTCCTACCTGTAAAGTTTGAAATGTATAAAGCGTGGGACTAGCAAATAATGTCAATTTTCCTTGATTTGCTGCTGCTAGTTCTAAAGCTTTGTTAATTCTATCTACGTGGGGTGCTAATACTAAACTATCTGCACCACTACTAATAAATTGAGAAATGATTGCATTGGGGTTAAAATCAGAGGCAAAAAGATCGCAATTTGTGAGATTGACTTTGCCACCTGCGGCTAATATGCCTTTAACAAGCTCATCTTTAAATGATTGATTATCAATCGCTTTGGAATCAGCACAAATGCCAATATTAGTTTTGCGAGCAGTTTTGATGATGTGAGTAGAAAGACGATCAGCAACAGAGTTAATACTGGGAATAGTGCGGAATATATGGCTGCCAATGCCGGAGAGATTTTGGGCGAAACTGGTGGGAGAAATCATAACTAAACCTCCCTGTTGATACACTGGGGCAGCCGCAATTGAAGCGTTACTAGCGTTATGTCCGACTACAGCCAGAATGGTGGGATCTTGAACAAATTGCGTCGCCAGCTGTTGAGCTAAACTGGGATCGTTGTCATCGCTGGCGATCGCTACCTGCAAAAGCTTACCATTAATACCCTTAGTCCGATTGACCTCATCTTGAGCTTGAGCCACACCCCGTAAAATCTCTTTTGCGACATCTAGATTGCCGCCAATCGGCACACTAACTGCAATTTTGAGATATTTACTATTGTCTCCTTGGGAGTTATTTAAATAAATTAATGTCTCTGGATCGTTGCGGTCTTTGAGCAGGGATGCTTTAAAATTATTGGCAGCACTGGTAAAGTCGCCCTTAGCAAAAGCTTGCACTCCTGCTTCTTTATCAGGGTTAGTGTTAGCAGTAACTAAAATTTTTTCACCTAAACTGATTCGCCCTGATGTTGAACCTGTAGTTACTTGACTTTTATTCTCTGGCGCTACAGAGATTATATTTTTTCCAAAGAATTGATTCCACAACCAAAAGCCAAAGCTTAGTAAAAAGGTGGTGGACAGCAAAGACAAAATTAGAAGCTTAGTTTCCTTCTGAGAATTCATATGCAAATAAAGCAATGATAATATTAGTGTCAAGCAGGTATCTACCATTCATCTATATCTACCTGTTCGCAACCTTGTTCAATTGCTTCGCGTATCAACTGAATATCATTTGGCGATATTGTACCCGCAAAATTTAATAATTGTTTACCTGGAACACCATGAATTTGCGAACTTACTAAAGTTCGAGCAAACTCCAGCACTCGATATTGCAAGTCTTCAGGCATAACTTTTAATTCTTCAATTAGCCGATCAAAAATCGGTGTATCCATATTTATCCTGATAATTTTCGATTGTGGTTGCTAGTCCTTCTTTTACAGATTTTCACATTTCTGAGACAGATAATAAGTAACTGAACCAAACAGTTATAGGAATCCGATTTGATTTGGAGAATCACTCGTAGAGGTAAGGGACTCTTTATTGGGGACTCTTTACTGGGAAGAAGGAATAAAGGTGTACCTAGCTTCCTAAAAATCAAATATGAGTCCTATATGAACGATCGCTACAAACATATTCGACTTTGGCATCAGAGATTGTTACAGGTTCCAAAGTCTTCTACACTGACAGAAATAGGTTTTAACTCTTAACGGCGGCTCCTCATGACGGTCAATGATTCTGAATACATCAGGCAAGCTGAAGCCACTCGTGTGCGTGTACTAAGCGAAGCACTACCTTATATTCAACAATTCGCCGGTCGCACTGTTGTTGTCAAATATGGTGGCGCAGCGATGAAAGACAGCACACTCAAAGACAAAGTTATCCGCGATATTGTATTTTTATCCTGCGTCGGCTTGCGTCCAATTGTAGTACACGGTGGTGGCCCAGAAATTAATAGTTGGTTAGATAAGCTGGGCATCGAACCACAATTTAAGAATGGTCTGCGAGTCACTGATGCCCCCACAATGGATGTAGTGGAAATGGTTTTAGTTGGTCGAGTTAACAAAGAAATTGTGGCGTTAATTAACCAAGCTGGTGGATTGGCTGTAGGACTTTGCGGTAAAGACGGTAATCTATTTACAGCCCGTCCCCAAGGTCAAGAAGACATCGGTTTTGTGGGGGAAGTCAGTAATGTGAATATCAAGATTTTGGACACCCTCGCTAGCAATGGCTATATTCCTGTGGTGTCCAGCGTTGCCGCAGACGAAACAGGACAAGCTTATAACATTAACGCTGATACTGTAGCTGGAGAAATCGCTGCTGCACTAGGAGCAGAAAAGTTAATTTTATTGACCGACACCAGTGGAATTTTAAAAGATTACAAAGACCAGTCAACTTTAATTCCTAAAGTAGATATTCGTGAAGCTCGTGAACTGATTGCTGGTGGTATAGTCAGCGGTGGCATGATTCCTAAAGTCAATTGTTGCGTGCGATCGCTTGCTCAAGGAGTACGTGCAGCACACATCATCGACGGCCGCATTCCCCACGCCCTACTACTAGAAATCTTTACCGACGTTGGGATTGGGACAATGATTCTCGGTTCGCAGTTTACATCTTAGGAGTGCTTTGCTTATCGGGCATGGGGAAGAGGCAGAGGGGCAGGGGGTAGGGGGCAAGGGGGAGAATGAAAAATTACCTCTTTCCCCTCTGCTCCCTGCTCCTTGCCCCTAATCTCCCTCACTCCTCCACTCTACCGAGGATAAGTAATAATAACCCGCGATCGCCCGCCGCTAAATGGTGTACGACGCCATGAGTTATTGATAATCACGGGATTAACTAGTGTTGAGTCCCGAATTCTGGGATTAATCAAAGTTGGATTAATCAAGGTGGAATTTCTCACGTTTTGCCCGATCCCAGGATAGGAATAATTGTAGTAATTACTGCGTCGTGGAATCAATCCCGTTGCTGGATCTACAGGCATGGGTGTGGGAATCGGACTACCGTAGATGAAGGAACCAACAGCAGGGGATTGCCTAAATCCAGAGCCACCATCAATTATAATTATCTGGGCGGATGCTGGGGCGATCGCAGCGCTCATCACTGCTAAAGATATACTTGCTCCTAGCCAATACAATTCTGAATGCTTGATTTTGGGCATATTTTGATACTTGTATTTGATACCAGACTTTTTCACCAGAAAATAGCCACAGCTACTTAGTTAAAATTTTAAAATTTTATTTAGTTTCAGGTTGTCAGCTTCTAAAAAGATTTTAAAAAGATTGCTGGCATTGGCAAAATAAAAATAGTGGTAATTTGTGAGCAGAACGTGAGTGCAGACAGTATAGAAATTGCTAAAACCCGCTACCAGACTGGAAAAGTTGCCTTTGAAAATGGGCAATACCACCAAGCCGTAGAAAATTTAGAAAAGGCCAGCGCTTTATTAAGTCGCAATTCTCGTCTTGGGGGTGAAGTAGAAATTTGTCTGGTGACTGCTTATGAAGCGGCTGGACGCAGCGATGATGCGATCGCTCTTTGCGAAAAACTCAAACGGCATCCCCATTTGGAAACTAGCAAACAAGCGCGGCGGATGCTTTACATCTTAAAAGCTCCAAAGCTCAAAAGACCCAGCGAGTGGATGACTCAAATCCCAGATTTGGGCGCACTACCCGATAACGAACTCAAAATTACTGTAGCTAAGTCTCCTAAATCTTCTGTTCAGCAGAAGCCTAAACCGACTGAGCGAGAATTCGTTGACCTCAGTCAAGTCAATACCAAAGATAATCGCTTTATCTGGGTGGCGTTAATTGCAATTGGTTTAACTATTTTGTATTTAGTTTGGTTGAGTGTTTCAGGTTTAAATTAATTGAATTTTTGTTAATTTTTATCCACAGGATTGAAACATAAATTAAAAAACATAATTATACCAATAGATGAAATATAAATTCAGCAAAGGTATTAGATTTGACTTTATTGGCTAACTTTTGAAAGTCTTATTTAATAGCCTAAATGCTGTCAGTGCGTAATTGACTTGACTTTAGACTCTTAAAGTGTCACACTCTGATGATTTTTAAATGTTTGTAGGGCTTCTCTCTACAGTCCGCATACAATTGGGAAGCCAGCGCTACGACTTTTGTCTCCGACACGCTGCGCGAATGCAAAATCTAAAATTGCCACGGTCAAGATTGGTTAAAAAGTTTGACTTTTGGGGAGATTGATAGGTATGTATTCTTCAACTTTAGGACAAATTTTCTTGTGGTTAATCAGACCATTCAGGTTTGTATTCGCAAAGATGAGATTTGCTTCGCCACAAATTGGTCGAAATCGAACCAACTGGGTTTTTCCAATCCAAAATCCTATTTTGTGGCTTGTATTGTTAACATCTCTGCTACTGTCTGGTTGTGTTAAGTATGATGTGGGAGTTAACTTTAATAACTCAAATAGTGGTGAATTAGTACAACATATTAAGTTAGGAGAGCAGCTAACGAGTTTTAGTGGCGATTATGTATATGAATGGTTAAATAGCATAGAGCGCCGCGCCCGGAAACTTGACGGTAAAGCTGAGCGAATTTCTCAAGAAGAAGTCATTGTGACAATTCCTTTTAGCAGTGGTGGGGAATTGCAAGAAAAGTTCAACGAATTTTTTAACTCGCGTGCTAATCAAGCTTCTGAATCTGTAGAAAGTGAATCTAGCTCAGAACTACCAAAAATTGAATCAAACGTCATTTTGGAGCAGAACAATTTTTTACTGCTAGTACAAAATCGCTTGATTTATGATTTGGATTTGCGATCGCTGTCTCTAATTTCCAATAAAGGTAACGTCCTAGCTAACGCTGGTTCAATCCTCGATTTGGAATTCGCCTTAAAGACTCCTTGGGGGGCAAAAAATATTGCTCAAACTGAAACTGCGATTGAACCAGAAAAAAATGGCAATCAATTGCTGTGGAAACTCCAGACTGGTCAGCTAAATCACATAGAAGCTGTTTTCTGGCTTCCCAGTCCCCTTGGTATTGGTGCATTTTTAATTATCCTGTTTGTTTCGGGAGGATTGTACTTAAGATACAATTTCATGCCAGATCCCAGACTTCAGTTTTCTCCCAAAGCACCAGTAACTCAAGGACAGTAGACTATTCATCTGTCCAACATTATCAGTTTAGCCGATGCATTTTCCATCGGCTAAACTGATAATTAATTCTCTACGAAAAGAATATACATTGTCCAGAAACCAGATATAATCCACTTTGATTTTTGAACTGATTTACGTAAGAAGTAAAAACACGATTAATCGCGTCTGAGTAAGGAATCAGCCTTTTCGAGTTGGCGAATTTTTTCACGCAATCAAATAAAAGTCCGATAGTTACTTTTTGGGAACTACTTTACTTAAGTAAGTACTTACTTTTACTATCTGATGTAATGCTTGGAAATTTAGACTCAAAAGCAGTAAATTCCAGCTAACAAGGAGATATTTGGTGGCAAACATCTTACATATTGATTCCAGCCCCCGTGGTGAGAGATCGCATTCCAGAAAACTATCTAAGGAATTCATCAGTGCTTGGAGGGCAGCGCATCCTGAAGATGCGATCGCCTATCGAGATTTAGGGCGTCACCCAGTTCCTCACGTTGATGAAGCTTGGATTGCAGCTGCATTTTCGCCACCAGAAACTCACACTCCAGAATTAGCCCAAGCGATCGGGATTTCAGACGAGTTAATTGATGAACTTTTAGCCGCCGATCGCTACGTTTTTGGCGTACCAATGTATAACCTCAATATACCTTCTACTTTTAAGGCTTACATCGACCAAATTGTTCGCGTTAACCGGACTTTTGCGATCGATGCTCAAGGCGGTTATAAAGGCTTAGTCGAGGGTAAAAAAGCAGTTATCATCACCGCTCGTGGCGGTGACTTTACCCCGACATCTCCTTTGGCCGCCTATGACTTCCAAGAACCATATCTGCGGGCAATTTTCGGCTTTATTGGGCTTACAGACATTGAATTTATTAACGTTAATAGCCTGGATGAAGGTGATGCCAGTCGTACCAAATCTTTAGCAGAAGCACAGGAAGCAATTCAAGATTTCATCGGTCAGTGGTAAGAGGGACTGGGGATTAGGGAAGAAGGACTAGGAAATTTCCTAATACCCAATCCCCAGTCCCCAGTCCCCAATCCCCAGTCCCCAGTCCCCAGTCCCCAGTCCCTCTCTATGGTGATAACCGCTGAATTTTCCAAATGCCATTATCTAAATGGCTATAGAGTAAGCGATCGTGCAGACGACTAGGGCGCCCTTGCCAAAATTCAATTTCTGTGGGGATCACTCGTAAGCCTCCCCAATGAGGTGGTCGGGGGATCTCTTGATTTTCATATTGACTGTTAAACTCCTGCAAGCGCCGCTCAAGAACTTCTCGGCTTTCTATGACTTCGCTTTGATTAGATACCCACGCACCCAGGCGACTGTTAGCAGGGCGGCTGTGAAAATACTGATTGGACTCAGTTTCGGAAACTTTCTCTACATAGCCACAAATCCGTACTTGACGTTCCAGTTCTGCCCACCAAAAAACTAAAGCCGCCTGGGGATTTTCTGCCAGTTCTTGTCCTTTGTGACTGTTATAGTTGGTGAAGAAGGTAAAGCCCCGTTCATCAAAATCTTTAAGCAGCACCATTCTAGCTGAGGGCTTACCATCTGGTGTAGCGGTAGCAATAGTCATGGCATTGGGTTCGGGAAGTTGGGCTGCTAGTGCCTGATCGAACCATTTTTTAAATTGAATAAAAGGGTTGAGGTCAACTTCGAGTTCGCTCAAACCTTCTAAGGTGTAGTCTTTGCGGAGGTCAGCTATGGTTTTGTCCATTGTAATTTGCTTCCTAGCTATCAGATAGGACAATACATTTCTTTGTTAAAAATATCTACGATCGCCATCGGCGCCAACGCCAGTTTTACAATTTATCTCAACGAGTACTGAAAACAGATTGCATCAGATGCGCCGTCCTGCCTCCCTTAAACCCCTGTTAATCTATGGTCTGAGCGGTCCGCTGATCGCTCTTAATGTCTGGTTGCTATCCGTGCTTTTTCGCTATTTCCAGCATCCAATCAGCATTTTGAGCATTGCTGCAATTCTGGCTTTTTTACTCAATTACCCTGTTAAGTTCTTTGAACGCGCTCGGATTACTCGCACTCAAGCGGTGATTGTTGTCTTGCTTGCTACTTTAACCATTTTGGTCATCCTGGGCGTGACGCTAGTACCAATGGTGATTGACCAAACAATCCAATTATTAAATAAGATTCCTGATTGGTTAGCTGCCAGTCAAGCAAACCTAGAGCAGTTTGAGGCCATCGCCAAGCAACGACGTTTACCTTTGGATTTGAGGGTTGTGAGTAGTCAAATCAATGCCAACATTCAGAATCTGGTACAACAAATAGCTTCTGGTGCAGTCGGATTTGCAGGAACGCTATTGTCAGGATTATTTAACGTAGTGCTAATAGTGGTGCTGGCGTTTTATATGCTTTTGTATGGCGATCGCGTTTGGTATGGTCTGGTGAATCTTTTGCCTTTTAATATAGGAGATCCCCTTACCGCATCCTTACGGCTAAATTTCCAAAACTTCTTTCTGAGCCAGTTGTTATTGGGACTATTCATGGTAATAACCCTGACACCAATTTTCTTAATCATGAAAGTGCCTTTTGCTCTGTTGTTTGCCATATTAATCGGGATTTCAGAACTGATTCCCTTTATTGGAGCATCTCTCGGCATCGGTCTAGTGACACTTTTGGTATTGTTGCAAAATTGGTGGTTAGCAGTTCAAGTTGCACTGGTAGCAATTCTCATGCAGCAGGTTAAAGATAATCTATTAGCTCCCAGATTACTCGGCAATTTTATCGGACTCAATCCCATCTGGATTTTTGTTGCTATTTTGATGGGGTATGAAATTGCCGGATTGTTAGGGACACTTGTTGCTGTTCCCATTGCTGGTACTATTAAAGGCACTTTTGATGCTATAAAAAGCGGCAAACCTGGTGAATTTGTATCAAGAGTTACTATTCATCATGAGCCGCCTCTTGATTAAATCAGATGAAAATTTAATACTGAAGCAATGCCAATAATTTACTAGGGGAATGGAAAATGCAAAAGTATATATGTACTGTTTGTGGTTATATCTACGATCCAGAAGAAGGTGATGAAGACGGCGGTATAGCAGCAGGAACAGCCTTTGAAAGCATTCCAGACGATTGGGTGTGTCCGACTTGCGGTGCAGCAAAATCAGACTTTGAACCTTATGAAGGGTGAAGAGAAAAGCTAGTCTAGAAAGTAGATGCCTGAAAAGAGATATTTTTGAAATTGCTATCGTTACAAATTGTAGTTATTGGGGGTGGGGCAGCGGGGTTTTTTGGCGCGATCGCTTGTGCTAAAGTCAACCCTGATGCCCAAGTTACTTTAATCGAAGCTAGTCGCCAACCCCTAGCGAAAGTGCTAATTTCTGGTGGTGGACGCTGTAACGTCACTCACGCTTGCTTCGATCCTGGGGAATTAGTGCAAAATTACCCTAGAGGCGCAAAAGCCTTGCGGGGTGCTTTTACTCGATTTCAAGCTCAAGATACAGTAGCTTGGTTTGCTGCTCACGGAGTCCATTTAAAAACTGAAGCCGATGGTCGAATGTTTCCTATTACCAATACTTCAGAAACCATTGTAGAGTGTTTGATTAAAGCAGCGGCGACATCTGGGGTCAAACTTCGCATCGGTACGCCTGTAAGTTCAGTGAAAAGGACTTCCAAAGACCAGGGGTTTGATATCCTGTTGAAGTCGGGAGAGATAATTAAATGCGATCGCCTACTTCTTGCTACGGGCGGTACCTTGGCAGGTTATAAAATTGCTAGGGAGTTAGGACATAAAATCGAATCACCCGTTCCCTCTTTATTTACCTTTAACATTCTGGATCAAAAGCTGAGGGAGTTGGCTGGAGTTAGTGTTAACTCTGTACAATTGCGATTATCTGTAGGCGGAAAATCCCCATTACAACAAACTGGGCTATTACTGATTACTCATTGGGGTTTGAGTGGCCCTGCTGTTTTAAAGCTTTCTGCTTGGAGTGCAAGAGTTCTGCACGAAAGCCGCTATCAAGCAACATTACTAATTAATTGGCTGCCTGATTTCCAACCAGAACAAGTACGACAACAAATTTTAGCAGTCAAGAATCAATGGGGAAAGAAAGCGATCGCATTACATCGTGGTGTTGACCTACCCCATCGTCTCTGGCAATATATCATTGCCCGTGCAGGTATTACCACAGAAGACCGTTGGGCAGAAATATCTAATAAAAAGTTAAATCTGTTGGTGCAAGAACTCACTCAGGGGGAATATCTAATCAGTGGCAAAGGAGTTTTTAAAGAAGAATTTGTGACTTGTGGCGGAGTTAATCTCAAAGAAGTTAACTTCAAAACAATGGAAAGTAAGTTAGTTCCTAATCTTTACTTTGCTGGAGAAATTTTAGATATTGATGGTGTGACTGGCGGTTTTAACTTCCAAAGTGCTTGGACAACTGCCTATTTAGCTGGTAACGCTATGGGAACTAATACAGCAGAATTCAGAAGTCAAGCAGCCTTTAGTCATAGCTTTGAAAGTTAGGATCTGTATTTCACCAAGTTGAAATCCGTACCCCTAAATAACATAGGGGTAAAGCTCATTGCTAAACCCCTACTCTCTACTACCTATTTTTAAGTCAGATGTTAATGCCAACAATCATACAACGAGGGCATGAAAATATTTCTTTCCCAATCACCAGTCCCCAGTCACTATTTTCAAGCTGGGTATCGCCACGATGAACAGATGCTGGCTAAATTTCAAATCTGGAGGCAAAATTGCTCTCAATTCTTATCTAAAACGAGAATTTTGTTTACGACGTTGCTTGTGCCTAGCAATTGCTTTACGCTTCTCTTTTTCTATCGGCGTCTCGAAGTGACGTTTTTTTCTCATATCTTGGAAAATTCCTGCTTTAGAAACTTCCCGCTTAAATCTCCGCAGGGCTGATTCAATACCTTCATTCTCCCCTAAAACTACTTGTGTCATTCTCATTCCTCCCAAATGTGGATGAATAATTCAAAACTAGATATAAAATAAAATATTCCAGCAGTTTGAGCCTTTGGCTTTATCTGCTGGAGACTCTAGATGTGAAATTTTTAGGAATCGATTTAGTAGTTCCTGTTACGGCGGGCATTACCGCCACCCCAGCTACCACGAGGTGAATTGCTTCTTTCCTCACGGGGTTTGGCTTTGTTTACTCTCAAATCACGTCCCATCCATTCAGCACCATCAAGTGCATCAATAGCAGCTTGTTCTTCTGCATCTGTTTGCATTTCTACAAAAGCGAACCCACGCGGCTTACCTGTTTCTCTATCTGTAGGTAATTGAACACGGGCTACTGTTCCATATTCTGCAAAAGCCCGCCTGAGGTCGTCTTCCGTAACCTGATACGACAGGTTACCAACGTAAATTGACATAAGAATCTCCGAATTTAGGGAGTGTAGAGAGTTAAATTCGGAGAGACGCTTTTTAGAAATCAAAAGGAGTTACTCAACCGAATATAATCCTTATATGCATAAGTGTAACACAGCCTTTGAATATGGACTCACACTGAATTTTATTTCCAAATAAAAAACTCAGGGCAGGCTTGCAACCCTTACAACTAGACTTTTTTGTTGCTTTTACTATGACAATTTCAATTGGAAAAGCAAATCGGTATCAACTAGCGATCGCTCAGATAAGTTACTGTTTTGGAAATTCAGATATCTATTAAGCGTTAACGATTTTTATTCTGCTAGTGGGTTTAACCATACCATAAATGACTATGTTGAAAGCGAATCTGAAAATATTTATTTCCAAATGCCCCAAGTAGTTTTAGCTATTGGTGAACTGGGCTAAAATCCTTTCTGCTTCCTTACACAGCACTTCGTGATATTCACCGTTACTAGCCAGCAAACCTCCCCACTGATTGATATCACCAGTGTTGTATTCCAAGGGTGTGCCATCAAAGTGAGTAAATTGACCACCAGCTTCTGTTAAAATCAGTTCTGGGGCTGCCATATCCCAGTCTTTAGGAGCAGATTTGCCAGAGAGAGAAATGTAAATCTCTGCGTGTTGTTCCACAATGGTGGCGATTTTACACCCAACACTGCCAACAGCTTTTTGATTTTGACAGGGTAAGTTTTGAAGTAAATAATCTAATCTTTGGTTACGGTGAGAACGACTTACGACTAAGGTTAAATCTTTAACTCGTTTACCTGAGGACACTTGTATAGGAACAGATCCATCACAGGTTTCTACAAATGTACCGCTACCTTTTGTAGCATAATACAACCTTTGTGATTCTGGGACTACCACCACTGCTAACACTGGGCGTGTTTCTTTGACTAAAGCAATGTGAATGGCATATTCTCCAGTTTTTTCGATAAAGTCCCGCGTGCCATCCAAAGGATCGATAATCCACACCCAAGGAGTGGAGGGTTGTGGACACTTATTTATAGATTGATAGGTTTCTTCGCTGATGTAAATAAAATCTTCATTACCCAAACTCGCTTGTAGCTTTTCGAGAATATATTGACTGACAGCTACATCGGCAATGGTGACAGGCTCATTTTGTTTATATTCTACTGCTAAATTAGGATTTTTAGCGGTGCCGTGGTAATACGATCGCAGTATATCAGCTGCTTCCCAACCTATCTGACGAGCGATCGCTAAAATTTCTTGTAAGTCTTTCATTAATTTAGCCCGATCTAACTTCAAAATATATAACCTGAGTAGGGGTAAACAGTTGCGCGTCCCTACTTTCAATCCATCCAGCGCCGGGTGCCAAAAAATTTACAGGAATCAGCAGCGATATTTGCTGCTAATGCTAGTGCATCGGTAAAACTTTCTCTTAAAATGTAGTGACAGAAGCCACCGTGAAAAATATCTCCAGATCCTAAGGTATCAACTGCTTGAATCTGGGGCACATCTACAATACCAGTTTTAGTGCAAGTCAAGTATTCAATTGGTTTTTCTCCGTGGGTTATGGCGATATGAGGAATATCAAATTTGCTCAGATAAGCAAAAACTTCTTCTGGAGTCTGACAGTTGGGCGGATAAAAATTAGCCGAACAGATGGCGTAATCTACAAATGGTAGAATTTGCTCAAATCCCGATTTCCAGCTACCACCATCAATGACTACTGGGATATTTTGGGCTTTCGCCGTTTGGGCTATGGAATAACCAACGGCCATCTGATGTCCATCAATTAGTACGATGGCAACATTTTCTAAAATATTGGCTGGGATAGATGCGCTGCTAACTTGAGTTTTCACAGCATTGATGGAAACCACAGCTCGTTGCCCTGTGGCTTGGGTGACAATAATTGAAGAGACGGGTGGTGCTAAATCAGTGGTAGGCTCAAGATCGGCGATCGCCACTTGATAATTTGCCAAATCACCTCGAATTAGCTGCGTCATTGGGTGAGAACCCACCACACCCAAGACTGTAGCCTGATTACCTAAATAGCTAAAAGTCACAGCCGCGTTTGTAGCTGGGCCACCCGCTGCCACACTATAGTCAATAGCAACAATCTTTTGATTATTTTGAGGGGGAGAGTCAGCAAGGTAAATCAAATCCAAGGTTACTAAACCTACAAATAACCCACGATATAGATTAGTCATTTGTCATTTGTATTCGTAGTAGTTTATCAATTATTTTTCCTAAGTTTTAACTCCTAACTCCTAAGTTTTAACTCCTAACTCCTAACTCCTAACTCCTAACTCCTAACTTTTAACCTTTTTGCTCATGCAAACAGATCCCAAACCAAGAACACTTTACGTCGTCGGCACACCAATTGGCAACTTAGAAGATATGACCTTTCGGGCGGTGCGAATTTTACAAACTGTAGATATGATTGCTGCGGAAGACACGCGCCACACAGGGAAATTGCTACAGCATTTTGAAGTTAAAACACCCCAAATAAGTTACCATGAACATAATCGTACCAGTCGCATTCCAGAGTTATTAGAATATTTGGCAAATGATAAAGCGATCGCTCTCGTCAGTGATGCTGGAATGCCGGGAATTTCCGATCCTGGCTATGAATTGGTAAAAGCTTGTATTGAAGCGGGTATTCCAGTAGTTCCTATTCCTGGTGCGAATGCAGCAATTACGGCTTTGAGTGCAGCTGGACTATCAACGGATCGGTTTGTGTTTGAAGGGTTTCTGCCAGCAAAAACTCAACAGCGACGAGAACATTTAGAATCTCTGCAAACAGAATCTCGCACACTAATTTTCTACGAATCGCCGCACCGTTTGCAAGATACTTTACAAGACTTAGCAGAAGTTTGGGGAAGCGATCGCCAAATTGTACTAGGACGCGAGTTAACTAAATTGTATGAGGAATTTTGGCGGGGAACGATTGCCCAAGCGATCGCCCACTACAGCCAACGAGAACCCCAAGGTGAATATACCCTGCTGGTGGCGGGAATTCCAGCGAGTCAGCCCCAATTAACAGAAGAGGAATTGAAAGCTGAATTGAAACAGTTAATCAGTCAAGGAATATCGCGATCGCAAGCTAGTCGTCAACTAGCAAAAGTTACTTCTCTTCCTCGTCGCCAACTCTATCAACTAGCTCTTTCTTTAGTTCTAGATTCTGATTCTAATATTTAAACGTATAAGAATGGTAATATTTTGTATGCAAAATATTACCATTATGAATAAAATATTAACGCTTTAATTGCCAGATTTTAGATGGAAAGCTTAGTTCGTTTTTCCTTTTGGAAGCAAATTATTATTGCTCTCGTATTTTATGTTGTTTTTGGAATGGCATTCTAGCAGTATCCGTGATTTTGATGTCTGTGTCTCGACCGAGTTTAGTGTAACTTCTCTTTGCTTCATTTAGCAAGAAAGGCAGAGGGCAGGAGGCAGAAGGCAGAAGGGAATTCTGATTCCTGCCCTCTGCCCGTGACTGTAGGGAACAAGGGTTTAAGCCCCCCACCAAAATCTCTGATTTGGTGGCCTGCAATTGGTGTGTGTCTGAAGCCCACACCATATTGCTACCTTCTGCCCTCTGCCCTCTGCCTTCTGCCTTCTTCACTGCGATATTTTGTGTATTTTTAGGAAGTCACCTCAGGTCTGAAACCCATTCCAAAACTAGGGAATGGAAAAAATATACTATCCCCACTGGATTAATTGCTGTATGCGCGATCGTAGGTTATTCAATCTACGGCATCTATTGTTTATTATCAACAGGCAACTTTTTGACTCCTTTTAAAGCTCAAGTCGAATGGGGAAGAACTCTTCAGTTCCGACCATTATTTCTGCTGTTTCCCAGATCCCTGTTAAACGATTTACACGGTTTGTACTTTCCATTTATTCTATTATTTCTGGTAATTATCCTCATCTATTTTCAAACAATGGTATCGTTGGGGTAACAACCGTTGGGTAGGATAATTTAAATAGCAGGCATTTATTTTTGTTTTCTGAAAACCTGTTTTTAGTGATTAATGAGGAGTTAAATAATATATCTATATGCAAAATAATATCATAAAAACTAAGGATAAAAATTCGCCTATACTGTTCTTATTAATTTTAGCCATAGCTCTGATAATTTATAATATTAATTCGCCAATTATCGGTATTCATTCATGGCGTCAATCAGATACCGCAGCAATAGCGAGAAATTTTTATGAGAATGGTTTTAACTTATTTTACCCTCAAATTGACTGGGGAGGTAATTCACCTGGTTATTGCGAAACAGAATTTCCAATTTATTCATTCATGGTTGCTCTGATTTACAGAGTTTTTGGAGTTGCAGAGTTTTGGGGAAGATTCTTATCAATTATTTATTTTTTGGTAGCTCTCTACTTCCTTTATCAGTTTATTATCAAAATTTCAGATAAAAAAATTGCCTCTTGGTCTTGTTTATTTTTTGTAATTTTACCTTTAAATATTTATTATAGTAGAACTTTTCAACCAGAATCGATGCTGTTGATGTGTTCAGTTATCGGTATCTACTATTTTACTAATTGGCTGGACTCAGAAAAATGGCAAGATTTAATTTTATCAGGTAGCTTTGTAGCCTTGGCTTGTTTAATCAAAGTTTTACCAATAATATATTTAGGAATACCACTTTTTTATTTAGCATGGACTAAATACGGTATCAGAGTTTTTTCTCAAATATCTCTGTGGATTTATAGCATATTGATACTCATACCTGTAGCTATTTGGTATTACCATGCTCATCAACTATTTTTAGAGTATGGTAATACTTTTGGTTTTTGGTCAGGTTCAACAAATAGGTATAATTATAATATTGTACTAACTTTCCATTTTTGGACAGAAATATTCTTTAGAACTGCTGTTAGACATTTTGCTATTTTTGGCTTTCCCGTATTTTTATTAGGATTATTCATTCCTAGAAAAACTCGGCGAGAATATGTATTAGATGTTTGGTTAATTTCAGTAGTATTAACTTGGATTTTAGTACCTGTTACGAGTTTAGTCCATGAATATTATCAACTCCAATTTATGCTTCCAGGAGTGGTATTCATGGGTAAAGCTTGTAGTCAATACTTAGAGAAAGCTGCTGAGCAAGTTAATTATAAAAAAGCTATAGTAGTCTGCCTATGTTTAACTGTAGCTGCTGGCTCTGTCATTTATACTATTGATTATATATTCAAAGAAAGAATAGAAAAATCGGCTGTTTTTCAACTAGCACAGCAAGTGAAACAAAATACTGAACCTGAGTCACTAATAATTGCTACTACCGCTAGTGACCCAACATTACTTTATCTATCACATCGGAAAGGATGGCTAATTAACCACAGCGATATCACTGAAGAATATATTTTATCTAAAGCCAAATTAGGAGCTAAATATCTGGTAGGAAGTTTTAATTTTGTGGAAAGCTATAATTTATTTGTGGATGATAGCCAAAAGCAAAAAGTTCAGAATTTTCTCGATCGATATCCCAATATTTTGAAAGATGGCATGAACTTTATTGCTAAATTACCGTGATGATAAAAAAGCTGAGACTCTAATGTATGAGAAAAATAGGATCTCAGCAATGGATTGAAGAAGAATACAGAATTCAGAATTCAGAATTCAGCAATCTTGACGCGACGCTCACGGACTCGCTAACACTGCGTTCGCGGAGCGTCTCGTAGAGAAGCACCGCTTTTTAGATCGGAATTTATTCTGAATTCTGACTCCTGACTCCTGAATTCTGTTTTGATAAATTTGAGTTGGCTCCAGGATTTTCCAAAATGGAGTTTATGAATTTTTGGGAGACTGTGCTTGCATTAAGCAATTTCTCAATGTTTCGGCTAACACCTGTACGTGGGGTTCACTGAGTAGAGAAAGGTGAGATCCGGGAACGTAATAGATATCTACTCCTCCACCAACTAAGTCACCCCAACCAAATTGAGGATCGTATTGTGTGCCTGTAGCTTCGTCTCGACTTTGATCCTCTGGCCGCAAGAGTATAATTTGACCTTGGTAAGATGAAAAGATATATTTACTGATGGCTTGAGTGTTAGCATCTATAATCTTTAAATGCTTGTCAGTTACAGGTAAATTAAGTACATCTTCCAAGTAACGATTATATGCATTTTGAAGATGCTGCTTACGCCAATAGCTCCATTGCAAAGCCTTTTGCCAAATGTAGTTAGGGCCTTGTTGAACAAAATTATTTAAATGCAAAAAAACTCGCTTGAGAAATGAAGCCCGCCAGCTATAACCAGGACGACAACTATCAATCATAACTAGAATACCAACTTGTTCGCCTTGCTCTTGGAGTTGCTGAGCCATCTCGAAAGCAACTATACCCCCAAAAGAATAACCTCCCAGAAAATAAGGCCCATTGGGTTGAAGACTCTGAATTTCTTGAATGTAGTGAGTTGCCATATCTTCAATCCGCGTATGGAAAGGCTCTTCTCCATCTCGTTCTTGTGGCTGGAGTCCATAAAATGGTTGATCTGATCCCAAATGCAGTGCTAATTCACGGAAACATAAGACTTCTCCACCTAGTCCGTGAATACAGAAAAAAGGTGGTTTGGAACCATTGGGTTGAATTTTTACTAGGGATGACCGGCTAGATTTTGATTGGTCTAAAGTATTTACTAAAGCCAAATTTGTTGCTATGTCTTCTTCTTGGGAGATTATTTGGGCTAGAGCCTCTACAGTACCTGACTGGAACAGAATGGCAAGAGGCAGATTTTTATTAAATTTTTTCTCAATTTGCCAAAACAGTTTTACCGCTAATATGGAGTGTCCTCCTAGTTCAAAAAAGTTGTCCCTGACACCAATAGGCTGGATGCCCAGAATTTGTTCCCAAATTTCGGTCAGTTGGAATTCCAATTCATTACGGGGAGCCAAATAAGTATTTTCGGAATCAAGCCTTGCTGAATCTGGTGCTGGTAAAGCGCGGCGGTCGATTTTGCCGTTGGGGGTTAGGGGTAGGGTGTCTAGTAAAACGAAAGCACTAGGCACCATATATTCTGGCAGTTTTTGTTTGAGGAAGTGGCGCAGTTCGTCTGTGGTTGGTGTCTGTTCTGGGTGAGGAACGATGTAGGCGACTAGTCGCTGGTTTTCTGGATTATCAGCTCTAGCTATGACGACATTTTGCCGTATGCTTGGGTGTTGTGCTAGTAAAGCTTCAATTTCTCCAAGTTCGATGCGGAAGCCACGAATTTTTACTTGATTATCCAGGCGACCAAGATATTCGATATTACCATCACTTAGGTAACGAGCTAAGTCACCTGTTTTGTAAAGGCGGGTTTGGGAATTGCAACTGAATGGATTGTGAATAAATTTTTCTGCTGTTAATTTAGGCTGATGCAAATAACCCCGTGCTAAAGAGACACCACCAATATATAGTTCTCCAGGAACACCCACTGGTAAGGGTTGCAAATATTTATCTAAAATGTAAATCTGGGTGTTGGCTATAGGACGGCCAATAGTTATTAAAGCTTCTTGCTGCTCAATTCGATGAATTGTAGACCAAACAGTTGTTTCTGTCGGCCCGTATAAGTTCCAAACTTCAGCACCTCTTTGACATAACTGGCTAGCTAAATTTTGAGGTAAGGCTTCACCACCACAGAGAATTTTCAGTTGAGGATTTCCTTGCCATCCTACTTCTAGTAACATCCACCAAGTCACAGGGGTAGCTTGCATAACGGTTGCACCAGAGTTATTGAGTTGTTGTAATAACTTTAAACCGTCGGCAGCAACTTCCCGACTGACTAAAATTATCTTGGCTCCTAGTGTTAGGGGAAGAAAAATTTCTAAAACTGCAATATCAAAAGATAGAGAAGTAACTGACAACAGACTATCAGGATTGGTTAATTGTAGGTGCTGCTGCATCCCCGTGAGGAAGTTGAGGACGTTGCCATGAGTAATTTGTACACCTTTGGGTTTCCCTGTGGAGCCAGAAGTATAAATTGTGTAAATTAAATTATCGGCAGCAATGTAGGTTTGTGGCGAATTTTGCTGGTGTGCGGCGATCGCATCTCTATCGGTATCTAAAAATACAACTTTGGCTTGGTGGGATGGAAGAGTTTTTAATAAATGTTGCTGGGTTACTAAAATAGAAATTTGCGAGTCTGACAACATGAACGCCAAGCGATCTTGGGGATAGGCTGGGTCTAGGGGTACGTAGGATGCGCCTGCTTTAAGTATACCTAGAAGTGCAACTATTAGATCTAGCGATCGCTCTACACAAATCCCCACGCGCACCTCTGGTTTCACACCCAGTGCTATCAGGTAATGCGCTAGCTGATTAGCACGCTGATCGAGCTGCTGGTAAGTCAGTTGTTCGTTCTCAAAGATGACGGCAATGTTGTTGGGAGTTCTTGCGGTTTGAGCTTCAAATAACTGATGAATGCGGCTATTTTTGGGGTAGTCAGTTTGGGTATCATTCCACTCTACAAGTAGCTGGTGCTGTTCTGCTGCTGTTAACAGAGGTAAATCTGAAATACGCTGTTCTGCATTAGCAACGATGCCTTCAAGTAAAGTTTGGAAATGCCCAAGCATTCGAGCAATAGTTGTAGCGTCGAATAAATCTGTATTGTATTCAATTCCACCTTTGATCCCCTCTGAAGTTTCTTCCAGATTAAAAGTAAGATCGAACTTTGCTGTGCCGTTATGGACTTCTAGAGGAGTAACGGTCAATCCCGGAAGTTCCCAGAGTTCGCTGGGGGTATTGTGGAAGGCAAACATTACCTGAAACAGCGGTGAGTGGCTCAGGTCGCGTTCTGGCTGTAGTTCTTCTACTAACTTTTCAAAGGGCAGGTCTTGGTGTGAGTATGCTCCTAGTGTTACTTCTCTAACTTGAGCTAGTAACTGCCGGAAACTTGGGTTGCCTGAAAAGTTAGTGCGTATGGCTAGGGTATTGATAAAGAAGCCAATTAACCCTTCGGTTTCAACTTGGTTGCGACCAGCAATGGGAGAACCGATAAGAATGTCTTCTTGCCCAGTGTAGCGGTGCAGTATTGTCCCAAAAGCCGCCAGCAATATCATGAATAAAGTGACACCTTGCTGATGGGAGAATTCTTTTAGCGATGCACTCAAGGTTTGGGGTAGCATCAGGGATTGCACCGATCCCTGGTAAGTTTGGACTGCTGGCCGTGGTCGATCGCTAGGTAATTCTAATACAGTATTCGCACCTGCTAATTGGGTTTTCCAGTAGTTTATTTGGTTGGAGAGGACTTCACCCGATAGCCATTGGTGCTGCCAAAGGGCAAAATCGGCATATTGAATGGGTAATTTTCCTAAGGGAGAAGGCTTCCTGTTTAAAAAAGCTTCATAAAGGGCTGCTAACTGCTGCCAAAGAATACCCTTTGACCAGCCATCTGAGGCAATGTGGTGCATCACTAACAGCAGTATCTGCTCGTGTTCGTTTATTTGCAGCAAACTAGCCCGCAGCATCAAGTCAGATTCTAAGTTGAAGAAGCATTGCGCTTCTTGAATGAGGAGATATTGAGCTTGCTCCTCTGTGGCTTGAATAACCTTGAGTTCCACAGACCGGGGTGTGCTAACTACTTGTATAGGGCTGCCATCGGGTGATTTAATAAAGTTTGTTCGCAGTGCTTCGTGATGAACAACGATCGCATCTAGTGCCTGTTGCAATACATCTAAATCTAACTTTCCCGTTAAACGCTGTGCATAGGAGAGAATATATGCCCGGCTGTTGGGTTCCAACTGCTGCAAAAACCAAACTCGCTGTTGGGCAAAAGATAAGGGAGCCGATTCCCGATTGGTGATTTGGGGAATAGTCTGGTTTTGGGGATTATGTTGTGGAATTTGGTTTTGAGCGATGGCTTGAGCTAAATTAGCGATCGTGGGATTCTCAAACAAAACTTGCAACCCAATTTCTATCCCGAAGGTTTGGCGAACTCTAGACATCACTTGAGTAGCCAGCAGTGAATGGCCTCCCAATTCAAAAAAATTGTTGTGGATGCCTACTTGTTCTAAACGCAGAACTTTTGCCCAGATACTGGCTAAAACTTCTTCTGTGGGATTTTGGGGTGGGACAAAGTTAGTTGACAGACCAATATCGGATGTATCAGGTGCAGGCAAAGCGCGGCGGTCTATTTTACCATTGGGGTTTAATGGCAAGGTATCCAAAAATACAAAGCAACCAGGCACCATGTATTCAGGCAACTGACTTTGTAAAAAGCGCCGTAATTCAATCTGAGTAGGAATTTCTTCTGGGCTAGCAACGACATAGGCCACGAGTCGCTTGTCACCAGGAACATCCTCTCTGGCTATGACTAAAGTCTGTGTCAGTGCCGGATGTTGACTGAGTACAGCTTCAATTTCTCCCAATTCAATCCGGAAGCCGCGTATTTTTACTTGGTAGTCAATACGACCAACAAACTCGACATTACCATCGCTGTTGTAACGTGCCAAGTCGCCTGTTTTGTAAAGGCGTGCCCCTTTTTCGGAGCTAAAAGGATCAAAAATAAACTTTTCTTTGGTCAATTCTGGACGGTTAAGATAGCCCCGTGCTAAACCAATACCGCCAATATACAGTTCACCTGATTCACCAACAGGCACAGGCTGTAAATTTTCATCCAGGATGTAAATCTGTGCATTGGTAATGGGGCGACCAATGGGAGCAATGGTGTAGTTAGTGCCCCGCTGGCAAGTCCAGAAAGTCGTATCGATGGAAGCTTCTGTCGGCCCGTAACAATTGTGTAGAACATTGTCCAAATTCAATTGGGCAAAAAACCGCTCTATCAGTTCGCCAGCTAAGGCTTCACCACCGCAGGTAACGTGTCTGAGAAATTGGCAATTCTCAATTCCCTTTTCCTCCAGTAAAACACGGAGTATTGAGGGTACTAACGCTAGGACAGTGATTTGCTGCTCGGTAATCACTTTTACAAGATAAGCAGCGTCTTGATGTCCACCAGGACGAGCCATAATTAATTGCCCCCCGAAGCACAACGTCCAGAATATCTGCCACACTGAGGGGTCAAAACTAAAAGAAATAGTCAGTAAAACTTTGTCTGCCGGAGTTAACCTAAAGGTTGTTTGCCGCCAGGACAATTGGTTGCAGATTCCACGGTGAGGAATCATTACACCCTTGGGCTGTCCTGTAGAACCAGATGTGTAGATTACGTAAATTAAATTATCAAGGGTCGTCTGATTTACAGGATTATCTTGGTTGTTTTGGGTGTTTTCTGCCAAAAGCAAGTCTAGACAAATCACTTGCGCCTGGTGTGGCGGTAGGTTATTGGCCAATTTCTCTTGGGTTAACAACACTGGTGTTTGTGTATCTTCCAAGATGAAAGCTAAGCGTTCTTTTGGATATGATGGATCTAAAGGCATATAAGCGCCTCCAGCTTTGAGAATTCCCAACAGCCCGACAATCATCTCCAAGGAACGCTCTAAACAAATACCTACGAGTACTTCCGGGCCAACGCCTAAACTACGTAGATAGTGGGCTAGTTGATTTGCTCGTTGGTTCAACTGCTGATATGTAAGTTGCGTGTTTTCAAATACTACAGCAATTGCTTGGGGCGATCGCTCCACTTGCATCTCAAACATTTGATGGATGCACAGATTCTCAGTAATTTGCTGGGTCTCAGTGCATTCTTGTACAACTTCAGTGCTAATGTGAGTTAATGTATCTAAAGGAATATTTTCTTTATATTCTGAAGTATGATTACTTATCTGCATTTTTTATATATCAACTTCTGCTTACTTTGCTAGCGATCGCCTAGAACAATATCTACCGTTGCACCTCACGCAACCATTTCTCAGGCTTAATTTTATTAAACAGTATTAACTAGTTTCAGAGTGTAAAATTAAACTTTTTATAAAAATGCCTGTCAAAGAAAAAAAGCCCAAATTAAAGACTTCAAGCTTCGTCAGGATTCAAGGGTAAGGTTGTAAAATCGAAGATGCAGGAAGTTGGGTTCGATGAACTTCAGTCTGGATACCTTGTTCAACAAAATTGTTTATTGACAGAACCTCAACAACAAGTTTGTACTACGGTCAATAAATAAATTAGAAGTATCTTGAAAGCGTTCAACTGACTCAGAGCCACCACTAACTTTCAGCTTGGTGGTGGCCAATAGGAGGCAACGTCCAGGTCTATTTATTAAACATAGGACTTACGCACTGTACAAAAGAACTATTTTGTGTATCAACGTAAATACGTTGTTCCAGGCTTTTGGAGGTTGCTTTTGATTGCTGGCGATCGCCAAAATATGATTGAAAAACCTAGATAAAAGCTTTGAAAACTCTATCTGCCATTTTTGCTTTTATGTCAATGCGTAAGTCCTAAAATATTATATGCCTCAAAAAGTTAAAGTTTAGGTTTTGACTATTACTAATGCCTTCATCTCACCATTGACCAGAGGTTGATGAGAATTTTTCTTGAGATCTGGCACAGGTTTTCCATCTACAATAACTCTGTATACTTTTGCCTGACAATTACTTGGTAAATTGTCAATAATTCTTTTTTTAAAAGCAGCAGGGCTATAAGTTCTGGCAAAGCCTTCATAAGGACCCCACCCCGGAAAAGTTGCAGTATTGTCAAAAATTGTGGTTGCGGTTTCAATATCGTACTTCTCAATCTGTTTATTATTCCAGATTTCTGCATACTCGTTAGCGAGAAATAGTGGTGCAATCACGAGTTTCTTGCCCACTCCCAATAAACGTACTGCCTCCTTAATAAATTTGATATCTAAATCATCTCGGAAATGCTCAAAAGAGTGATGGCAGCTAATTCCATCCAGGGAATTATCTGGGAGGGGGATCGCATCAATAGAGCCACCTATATATTTAATTCCATCTCTACTTTCACCGTCTAATAAAGAATCTTGACAGTAAGGAATCAAATTGAAATCAGAAACTGCTATTACAGCCTTGATATATTCAGCTTTTTCACCACCTGCGGCATCTAGTATTTTATAGCCCTCTTTCAAATCTAACAGACTCAATGTTGTCAAGTATTCAAGAGGCTTTGTATGGATATAATCAAGTTTATTGTATTTGCTAAGTACATCTGAATTCACAAAATTTCTATAATCACTTTCGGAAAGAGATAAATTGCTGATTTCTACATTTAATTCTCCGATTTCTAAATCATTTACAGGACGCAAAATACGATTTATCTTCGAGTTATTCAAATGCAAATTAGTCAGGAATTTCCATTTGTAATTCTTGATAAATCTGACTAAGCGATTTGTATCTAATTCCTTAATCACTGTATTCATACCTCATGCTTTAGTGTGTTGAAAATTTCAAATTTGATGAAAAGTCTAATACCAATAAAATACTATATTTTGAGCTAATTTATGCGGTTATAGCTAGTTGAATAATTGATGTTTGCACTTGCTTATATATTGACAACATTTTACCATTCTTAATAATTATTGTAATAGAACTTTATCCTTTTTTGTCAAAGTTTGCTCGGTCAAGAAATAATTATTACCTAATCTTCATTTTGTTTCTTCATATGTAAAATTAATGTAAAGTTAGTTAATTTAAAGCCATAAAGTTATTTTTCCTTATCAGTAGTTACGCTCAGGTAACAGAAAATCGTAGACGCAAAGCGCTGAGGGGGTCGTAGTCTTAGCGGTTCCCATCTTAGTACCAAACACCTTAACGTCAGCAAACAACAGTGGTTAGGTCTGTATAGTTAACGCTTAATTTGAATTAGGTGTTAAAGCCCATCTTTTCGTAGAGGATGAAGTACTTGTTTGATTTTCCATGCCCAACGCATAAAACTATGTAAATTTATGTTACAAAATTCAACAATTTGATGCATTTCGTTATATGTTATGCATGTAAGCATCAAACTCAGTAATTATGCTTAAGCAATAGTTAACATAACCTAAATAAATATGTTAGACTGACTATCTCAAAGATTAATTTATTCTATAAACAAGCTCTGCAACGTAAGCGTAGTGACTCAGCGCAACTTTTGCTCAATTTAAAGGTCATAATATCTTTGAAACCTGGCTTCTTGAATTATGACCATCAAGGATTTTATAAAATAGATAACTTATTAAAAGATCTTTCACATTAAATTTGCAAGTTTCTAGATTCATCTGGGAACACTTATCTGGTCAAAAATCTTAATTGATTAGTTACTAAGTCTACTCAAACTTCTGGAAACTATTTTTGATTAACAAACTAAAGTGAGTCTCAAGAACTTGAAAAAAGTGTAAACCAAGAAGATCTAGTTTATTTGAATTAAAAAAATAATCTGATATATTCTACTGTTACCTGGGTTCTTATCAAATATTGAACAAAACTAATTACTCTTGTACAGCCTTACTTTATTTCACTTAATACATCGCGGGGAAAAATTTTACTTAGACATTCGAAGTTATGAACAAATATGGCAAAAGAAATTCTAAAATCAAAGTCAGAAAAAATATATTAGGAATTCTTTGAACAAGAGTATAATAATGTTTATAGTATATTGAGAGGCAAAGCCTTTGTGTATGAAAATGCAAAGGAATCATGCCCCTTTTCTTATTAACTTAAGCTTAGAAAAATTTATTTACTTGCGGACAATGATTTTTGTATTTGCTCATAAACAAACTAAGATAAAATTTTCAAGTTCCTCTCATAATTAATTTATTCCTGAATCTACAGATAGTGGGAAAACTAAAACTACTAACTAATTCTCTCTCATTGCTGGTGAATCGATTAGTACAAAGCATTACGAGTTTTGTGCTGATGGCATCTATAGCTCGCATTCTAGGACCCAATGAATTAGGACGATATATACTAGGATTTAGCTACTATTACATCTTTATGGTGATTGCTTCGCAAGGCTTAAAAACCTTGCTTACACGAGACTTGTCTCGTAAGCCAGAAGAAATGCCTGTTTACCTGGTGAATGGTACTTTATTGCAGATACTTTTAAGCATTATTGCTTATATTCTACTGGTCATTTGGGTGTTTCTTTTGCCGTATAATTCTGACACGTCAATCACCTGTTACATCATAGGATTAACAATCATTCCGTTTTCCCTTTCTAATATTACGGAGGCACTTTTTCAAGCTCAAGAAAAAATGAATATGATTTCTATTTCTACTGTACCAGTCTATGTTCTACGTTTACTGGTGATGATTTGGTTTATGCAGATGCATTATGGAGTTAATTATTTAGCTGTAATTTTAGTAGTTTCTGAAATCTTAGTTCTTGCGATTGAATGGATTTTGCTAACAAGAGTAATTAAGCCAAAATGGCAAATTAGAAAAGATTATATATGGCAATTATTCAATCATGCCCGTACTTTTGTACTAATTAATGCAATAGGTGTAATTAGTAGTAGAATGTCTATTCTCATTATTTCACTAGTAGGAAGTGAGTTGATGGTTGGCCTCTATGGAGTGATCGGGCAATTGATGCTACCATTCACTATAATCTGTGATAGCGTATGCATGGCTTCTTTTCCTTCTATGACAAAGGCAGTATCTCAAGAAAGGGGAAAATTTAATCAGATTACTGAAACCGTGATTGAAATGCTTTTATGTATGGCATTACCGCTGATAGTTGTTATATTTTTTCTTGGAAGTGACTTAATAAAATTGATTTACGAAGATCCCAGTTTTATTCAAGTAAATCCTGTTTTGAAAGTAAGTTGCCTATCTTTAATTATATACCCATTTACGCAAACATTTTTTTATGTGCTTTTAGCCAATGGCTTAGAAAAATTTAACCTGATTGAGGTTGTTGCTACTAATATTGTAGGAGCATTATCAGGTGTAATATTCATCTCACAATATAAACTAATGGGTGCAGCTTTTATGTCATTGGCAATGGGTTTTACTACTTTTAGTCTACTCACATATTCTGTGTATAAAAATTTATTTCCGTTACGTTTATGGCGAACAATACCTCGTCCACTGCTGATTACCCTTGGTATGATATTAGTATTTTTAACACTACAAAAATTCACGTTAGATTTTAGATTGATTCTGCTTATTGTCTTTTGCTCGTATTGTTTATTTGCTAGTTGTTTGGCAATCCAGAAATTCGGAGGTATCCAGGCTGTTTGGCTAAGATTATTCAGCAGGAGTTCACACAAAATATAAAAGTTGAAAATATTAAAACTGTTAAATGTCGATTCCCAAAATATTTATTGCATTAAACCCTATTTATGATCAAGGTTGCTCTAGTACATTTTTGCTTTGAAGACTACACAATTGAATTAGCCAACAACCTAGTTAAGTATGTTGATTTAACGTTAATTCATCCGGAAAAAATCTCAGGTGTCTGCCGTAAAGATCTTAATTCAAATATTCGCGTAATTACCTTCAAAAAACCAAGGATGCGCGATCCACGAAACTTGTTATCTATGGGTTTGATGATGAATATTATCAAAGACATACAGGTAGATGTTTTACATGTGCAGGAAACCAACGATCCTTGGTACGACTGGACGTTGTTACTCAACAAAATGCCACCACTAGTTACAACTATCCATGATGTTTTCCGTCACCCTGGCGATCGCAAAGCTGTATTCGGTTCAGAGTATACCAGGCGTATTGCCTTCTACCGTTCACAAAAATTGATTGTTCATACACATGAGCTACAAAAGGTTCTAACTGAAAAGTTTAATGTACCTCAAGAGCGAGTAAATGTTTTACCTCATGGGGAACTTGGTAGTTTGTACAAACGTCGTTCAAGTCCAAATAGTCAATTGCGGGAACCATATACATTGCTATTTTTTGGACGCATCTGGCCTTATAAAGGATTGAGATATTTACTTGAGGCTATGCCTTTAATTGCTGAGCAGATCTCTGAAGTAAAGCTGATTATTGCTGGACGAGGAGAGAATATAAAGCAATATTTTCCTGATGGTTATGATGAAAAACGTTACGAAATCATCAATGACTTCATCCCTCTTGAAAAAGTAAGTAATTTATTTCAACGTAGTACAATAACAGTTCTGCCATATATTGAAGCCTCTCAAAGTGGTGTAGCAGCCTTATCTTATGGAATGGGAAGCCTGGTTGTAGCCTCTGAAGTGGGTGGGTTGAGTGAGATAGTTCATCATCAAAAAGATGGTTTGTTAGTTCCACCACGTGATGTCCGATCTCTTGCTGATGCAATTATCTCTTTGCTGAGCGATCGCGACTTGCAACAACGTATGCGAAGTGCTGCACTAGCTAGGTGTCAGCAAGATTTAAATTGGCTAAATATTGCCGTCCAAACAGTGGAAGTTTATCAACAAATTATCGAGGCAAAGAAAATGCCATAAATTAGGACAATAAATATTTATCAATTTATTAATAATATGAGAAAACTACTAATTTATTCTGAGTATGGATTCACAGTTGCATCTTTGCTGGTTTATGCAGGCGCTGTTATAACTCTTGTACTTTCAGGAGGAGCGCTACAGCAGGATCATGTAGAGTATGATAACTCCTTGACTAGAATCGCTTATTTAATAATATACGCAATTACATTACTTCTATTAGTCTTGCGTTGGAAAAAAACTATTTCTATTCTGATTAAAGGGTTTTTGTTTTATCCAATATTCATATTGGCAGCTATTTCTATTATTTGGTCGGCTGATGCCTCAGCAACATTAAAAAGTAGTTTCTCCCTTATCAGTTCTAGCTTATTTGGCATGTACTTTGCCTCTCGATACAGTTTAAAACAACAATTACAATTAGTTGCTTGGACTTTTGGAATCATTATAATACTCAGTATTATTTTTGCTATAGTATTGCCTCAATACGGAATACAAGCTGACCCTGGCTCATCAAAGTGGCGTGGAGTATTCACTCATAAAAACGGTCTAGGGGCAAGGATGGTCACTAGCAGTATAGTTTTTTTTATCCTTGGATATCAAAATAGAGGACATAGGCAGCGTTGGCTTTTATGGTTGGGTTTTAGCTTTTCAATACTCCTCTTGCTCCTTTCTTCCTCAACTTCATCTCTGATCATTTTGCTAATTATGATCGTGTTATTTTTTGCTTTTCAAGTTTCCCGTTGGTCATACCAGCTGATGGTACCAACCCTCATAATAATGACAACCATAAGTCAAATTTTATATTTTTGGTTGTCTAATAGTGCTGATGCCCTGTTGACTGGAATCGGTAAAGATCCAACACTAACGGGTCGAACAGATTTGTGGCCCCTAGTGATGGATATGATTTGGAAACGTCCTTGGCTTGGTTATGGTTTTGGTGCATTCTGGCAAGGATGGGATGGTGAATCTGCCTATATCTGGCTTAATTCAGGATGGCTGCCAAGCCACGCTCACAGTGGTTATTTGACCATATGTTTGGATCTGGGGTTTTTAGGGTTGGGGCTATTCTTCTTAGGATTTTGGCGCAGTTATCTGCAAGGAGTGAGGTGGGTACGTATTAGTAAAACAGCATCCGATATTTGGCCAGTTATTCACATGACATATATAGTTTCGGCTAGCTTTACTGAATCTGCCTTGCTGGAATCGAATTCTTTTAATTGGATACTCTATGTGGCAGCATGTTTATCACTCAAAATGGTACATTCAGCAAAATTTTAAGTATATAAAGTATAGGAAATCATACTAGGCATTCAGTATTTAGCTATGCTAAACTAAATCTATTGCAAGGTATAAAAATCTTGTTGGAAGACCAACCTTGACATGATTTACCAACACTTATAGTCAAGAAAGCGTATATCAAGACTTTAGCAGTAAAAGTACGCCAAAATATGAATAAATTTGCAAATCACGTAATTTATACTGTTACATGCTTGTAGAGTATATACTAAATGTAAAATAGTATATAGTGTTAGTACTTTTAATTAAAATTGGTGTAGTTTCTCTCAGTCTCAGTACATACATATTGAAATTATCCCTTAAAACCTGCAATTGTGAAGATTTATGTCAGAAAAATCTATGGAATCTAGAGAATCTATCGATTTAGACCTCAGTCGTTACTTATCGATATTGAAACGATGGTGGATTCCTGGTGTCAGCGTATTTGTGGCTACAGTAATCCTGAGTGCTATAGCTACAAAATTTATCAAGCCATCCTATGAAGCAGAGGGAAAACTCTTATTCAAAACTCCCTCTTTTAAGGTTGCAGGATCTAATCTTGTGCCTAGTTATTCCGAAGGAGGAGACTCAGGAGATTTGAAATCCCTGGTAGCAACTCAAAATCCTATAAGCACTCAGATAGAGGTCATTTCTTCGCCTCCTTTATTGCAGCAAACAATAGACAAACTACAGCTCAAGGATAAGGAAGGTAAACCTCTAGAAATAGAAGCGCTACAAAAATCCCTTACCCTCAAAATTATTGGTGGGACAGATGTATTACGAATTACTCATGCCAGCAGTAATCCGGAAGAAGCAGCGGCAGTAATCAACACAATCATGAGTCTTTATTTAGAGAATGATATTCTGACGAATCGCTCTGAGGCAGCAGCAACTCGTCAATTTATGGCCAAGCAGCTTCCTAAAACTCAAGCCGCTGTTAACAATGCAGAAGTAGCACTACGTATATTTAAACAGAAGTATCGAATTGCAGATTTATCAGAGGAGACAAAATCAGCAGTTAACATTATTGGGAATCTAGACAGTGAGATTAACACTGTTCAAGCGCAACTGGATGAAGTTAACGCTCAAACCAATGAACTGCGTCAGAAAGTGAATCTAAATTCCCAGCAGGCGATGGCAGTGAGTGCCCTAAGTCAGTCACCTGCTGTACAGGGAATTCTTACACAACTTCAAGACGTTGATCGGCAGTTAGCGAGTGAGCGCAGTCGCTTTCAAGATGACAACCCCGTAATTGTTAATCTTGAAGCAAAAAAAGCCAGCTTAAAAAACCTGCTACAGCAGCAAATTCCTCAGACTATCGGCAATCAAACAGAAGTTCCACAGAACCTATTGCAGATTGGAGAACTCAGACAAAGCCTGATCCAAAATTTTCTGCAATCAGAAGTGCAACGCTTTGGCTTAGCCAAAAGACTCTCCTCTCTGTATAATTCTCGTTCTAGCTACGAACAACGCGTTAAGATCATACCCCAGTTGATACAAAATCAGCGGGAGTTAGAACGGAAACTTGAAGTCGCAGAATCGACATACCAAACTTTATTGAAAAAGGTTCAAGAATTACAGCTAGTTGAGAATACAAATACAGCCAGTTCGCGGATTATTGCTCAGGCTTTAGTACCTAAAGAATCAGTAAAAACTAAACAACTGCTTGTTTTGGTGGTAGGAGTTATGCTCGGTTTATTTTTGGGCACTACAACTATTCTTTTCTTGGGTATGAGAGATAGATCTCTGAAAACACTTAAGGAAGTCAGAGATGTGTTTAGATATACGTTACTGGGAATTATTCCCTTGTCTGTTAAAAAAGTTCGCTCTAGTTATTCAAGAACAGAATCAATAACTCAAAAAATTGCTGTCAGAGATACGCCTTACTCGTTAACGAGTGAAATGTATCGAATGATTCAAGCCAATCTGAAATTCTTGAGTTCAGATCAGGTACTCAAAACTATCGTAGTGACTAGTGCAGTTCCTAAAGAAGGCAAGTCTACAGTTTCAGCTAATTTAGCAGCTGCAATAGCTCAATTAGGGCGTAAAGTTTTACTAATCGATGCAGATATGCGAGTTCCTTCTCAGCATCACCTCTGGGAACTAACTAATGTAGTTGGTCTGAGTGAGGTTCTTGTAGATCAAGCTGAATTTGACATTGCTGTATCTAAGGTAATGGATAACCTTGATATTTTAACTGCTGGAGTTAGACCTCCGAACCCGCTTGCTTTGCTTGATTCAAAACGCATGGCATCACTAATTGAAAATTTTTCATCTCAATATCACTATGACTTTGTAATTATTGACGCACCTCCCCTGCTTTTAGCAGCCGATGCTTTGACTCTAAGCCAAATGACTGATGGGATTTTATTAGTGGCTCGACCTGGAGTAATTGATTCTAATAGTGCTAAGGCTGCTCAAGAGATGTTAGAAAGATCTAACTATAATGTCTTAGGTTTAGTCGTAAATGGAATTATTGATAAAAATGAGTCTAGTAGTTATTTAGATCATGAACACGAATATTTTCAACCAAGAGAGTTGACAAAAGAGTTTAAGGGACTTGCAAAAAAATAAAACCTCAGTTTAGGGTCTACTCCAATAGATTTAAATAAACCATTTACTAAAACTATTTAGTAAAGCCTTCTATTTTTAGATTTTTGGCTTGCTTGGACGAACAATTTCTTAAAACCAGGTTTGTCAGATTTATAAAGCTAGCCGCGATTCGCTGTGTCACCGTACCCCTTCTCTTAAGCAAGCTACGGGTAAGGTCTTGTAGAGAGGGTCTGAATATTGGTTTAAAACCTTGCCCCTTGTGGGCGAAACAAAATTAAAGCTTCGGCTTCGCTAACCGTTAAAGCTGAGCGAAGCCGAACCGTTAATAGATTTTTCAATATTTAATACTCCATTCGTTCATGAGTGGAGTATTCGGAACAGGGCTTAGGCAAGTGCTGAGCAACGAAAAAGATCAAGGAATAAAGAGTGAGTTAAAAAAACGGGCTGTAGACAAAAGCTCTGCATAAATCAGGGTTTTGCCATACAACCCAATTTCATCCTGTTAACTACTACTGGATTTCGTATGCTCCTCTATCAGGTGCTGAACCCCTCACACGAGGGTTGCCCAGAAAATCAGTTGTCAAACCACTCCATCTCAAACCACTATTGATTGCCGGACTCGTCGATTTCACTCTAAAGTCACCACCTGAGGGATTAACAAACTGTGGATCTGCAATAATATCGCGAGGTCCCATAACATTGACTGGGGAACCCTTGGAATAAATATTGTAGTCATAGACGACATTGGTATTCTTCACGTTGCTGTTCAGATCATAATTACTCAAACCATACATAATGTTATTGAAAATTTTGACATCAGATGAATAACCAGCATATATTTCCCCCTTCTTTTTAAGTTCTCGAGTTCCCTGATTCCTATATGCCGTGTTGTTGACAATATCTACACGGTTACTATCGTGGCTATGAATACCTGAACCGCCATTATTGTAGGTGATATTGTTTGCAACTAAAACTCGTCCTGTATATCCTTTTGAACTATCGATAATAATGCCATTACCGTCCGCGAGAGTCCCAGATTTATGCCAGGGAATATACATTCGATTGTTGTAAGTCCTATTATTAGTCACGAAAATCTTATATCCCTGATTGTTGTCATGATTCCGATTATTCAGTAAGGTAATGCCACTAGTACCAAAGGGTGAGTACCAGGAGGTATTATACGCAATGTTATTACTGATCGTCAGATAATCACTCTGCATTGCTGAGATACCTGCTCCTGGACAATCGTGTATTTTGTTGTTCAAAATATTGATGTGATGAGAATTACCCGATCGTCCGTTAATGGTTATGCAGTTTCCGCTTGTAAGCGGATTTGATAAGTTATACTTCTGGGTTAGTGCATAAGCAAGGGTTACATTCGGAGTGTTCCCTATAACCTCCAGCCCGTTCACCTCAATATATGAAGCTCCACTTGAAACCACGATACCATGCCATGTATTGTGGCGAATTTTGGGGAAATGCCCAGGGTATGCTTTAAATTTAATCCATGCATTTGCAGTTCCAGAACGTTTAATATCTAGTACAGCTCCACGTCCAGGTGCATTGGTATATTCCCCGTTCATGAGGAGTACCGTATCCCCGGGTTTGGTAAGGTCGGACGCTCTTTGAGGTGTTCTAAACGCTGATGAAATAGTGAGTCCGCTATTTCTGTCATTGCCGCTACCACTAACATAATATGTTGTCGGAGCAGCCGTAATAGCACTGATTAGCTTGCGGTTGGGTAATTTGTTTTCTTGAACAGTAGATGACTGACGAACGTCTGTAACTAGAGACTCTGTTATTTTCTGTCCTTGAAGCACACCAGTTAGTGCCCAGGGAAGTACAACAGATGCACTCAAACTGAGAAAACTCAAACCATGAATCATCATAGGAAAAAAAGGTTATGTTGCAAAAACTGAACTGTCAACGGTTACTAACTCTAGCCTTAGTAAGTAACTCAGTATTCGATACGGTCGTATAACTGCCGTTTGTAAGTTTATACACGATTTTTTCGGTTTACACCTGCGAATTTACGCGTAAATATCGTTTAAATGCTTTTTGAGATTGTGTTCCAAAAATTGGTAAAACTGTAGTAAAAATACTGAAGGTAAATCATCAGTATTCAGAATTAGCCTTTTAATGGACACTAAGCATCCGTACAAATGGCGTCATTTCCAATTCGACATCATTCTACTGTGTATATGCGGGATCTGTAGTTAAGATAGTGTATCTCTGATCAATCAGTTAATTTACTTTAAGAATACTTATGATAATAAGAATCATCATCTGAATAAAAACAAGGCAGAGACGACTATTAATCGCATCTGCTTCTGAAAGATTCTCATTATCATATGAATTCCAAGTAACTACAATCAGCTTTCAAAAAGCCGAACAATGCAGATTGGGAATTTTCAGTAATATCCGTAGGCTCTAGAATATTTGTCAATGAGTAATATTACTCAAGGGTATGAAAAACTTTGTTTTATAATCGAGTTTCTTCTCAAGGAATCGATACCCAAGTCCAGCCAATTGTATAACTTACTCTTGTCTTGCCTTCGTGAGTCTATGGTTGTTTTCTGTTAATTCTTGACTATTGAACCTGAACTCATGGCTTGATTATGGTAAGGCACTTGGTTTTCTCGCAGTCGATATCTGACGATCATGCGATTATGGGGACGAGAAAGGTTGAGCAACGCCCCCAATTAGTATCTGTCTGTTAAACTAAAGTCCGAACAAATTCAGAATACTAAAGATAACACCTAGAGGTCCAGTTACAGTGCTTGTAGTGTCACCGAACTTCGCTATGCCAGATCGACCGACTACTACAACATCATTATTGCGGAGTATAGGATTAGTTTGCTCATTAATCCCTGCGGAGAAATCGATTTTTACAACACGTTTAGTGACAGAACCATTAGGATTAAGACGAATCAAATCAACAGCACTGCTGCTAGCTCTAGCATCGTTGAATCCACCAGCAGCAAGTATAGCTTGATTTAAAGAGCTATTCGGCTGGACATCTGTTAATCCTGGCCTTTTGACTTCCCCAACTACACCAACTTGAATGCGTGCAGGAGATAAAGTAGTTGTAGCTAATTGGGTAGCTTCTGCTGGGTTGATCTCAGTTGCCGTGGGAATAACAATCGTATCTCCGTCTTGCACGATAATGTCTTGATTAGCATCACCACTCTGCAATAGTTGCCAAAGATTGATATCTATAGCTTGTTCTGAGCCAGATCTCGTAAGTCGGCGTAGTCTGAGATTACGAATATCTGCCTGTGCTGTAATTCCACCGGCTAGTTGAATTACCCGTGTTACATTTGGTAGACCAGTGGGACTAGCAGTACCACTGTTAGCGGTTCCGCCTCCCTGATCGTTTATGCTACCTGGGGTGACAAGATACGAACCGGGACGGTTAACTTCACCAATAATTGTTACTGTACGGGGTGTGGTTTGACTGGCGGCAAAGTTAGCTGCAAATATATTGCGGGATTCTGCTACGTTAAAGTCTGTTGCAGTTGGCACAACTATGGTGTCTCCATCCCGCAAGGTAATATCCTCTGGTAATGTGCCTGTTTGGATGAGTTGCTTCAAGTTGAGGGTGACAACTCGCTCTGAAGAACGTACTTTACGCCGTAATTGAACTTGAGTCACATCGGCAGCCAGTGTCACCCCTTGGGCTGTTGTCAATGCCGCTAATACAGTGGGGTATTGTACCCCTGGATTGTCTCCTGCGCCTCCACTCAAGCTGAGAGTATAAGCTCCTGGACGTGTTACCTCTCCAGCAACAAAAATATTGATGGGACGAGGCGATAATAAATTAACTGAGATCAGGGGACGCTTGAGATAGGTAGAGTATTTACAGGCAATTAAATCAGCAGCCTGTTCCGTTGTTAGACCTTGAACGCGTACACTGCCAATTAAAGGTAAGTTGATTGCTCCTCCTGGGGGAACTTGGTATTCACCTGTATATTCTGGAACTTCAAATACATTTACACGTATGCGATCGCCACCTCCTAAAGTGTAAGTGGAAGCATCACTTTCATTTTGTTGTGTAGTGTTGCGTAAGGCTTGTGACAAGCACCTTTGATCCGTTGATGACTGAGCCATGACAGAAGGGAGATAAGCTGAAAATGCTGCTATTAACAGCGCCGTACCCACAACTGGTTGAGTAAGGAATTTAAACAAACTTGTGTTAAGCATATTTCCCTGAGATTCTCAAATTACGATTAATAAAGTACTGTCTAAACATTTTTATCTTTGACTATACCTAAGTATTCAAGTTCCCCAACAATCTTATTTTCCCTGAAATGTGTGATTTTCCGGAGAAAATTTGTTTATTGAATTTGAATTTTTAGTGAAGTTAATTTAAAGTTAATCCTGTTTGAATACGACAATTATCAAAAAATATAAGCCTTAGGTAAATCAACGTACTTTCTCTAATAAATCGTCTGTTCTCCAATGAGGCAACTACTGGTAGAATTTTCACACTTAAGACAATTTCATAACACTTAAGCTGTGATTTAAATTGTCTTAAGTAGGATGGGCGCTATTCAGTTTTCACACAGAGAATCATTTGGCAATCAGATTAATTAAGCGAGTTATTTTTTGTTTGGATTTGTTGAATAAAAAACTCTTCTAGGGACTTACGGGACAAGTTCATGGCAATAATTTTACCCTCCATCAGACGAACACTAGCGAGAAAATCATAGTAATCATCTTGTAGTGTACCTTGCCAGGAACCATCAGGCTCAAATATCAGAGCAGGTATCCATTTTTTGAGAATTTCCCAGTCACCACCTTGACCTTTAACGTGATATGTGTTGCTTACACCTAAAAGTTCATTTAGGGAACCAGAGCAAATTAATTCACCTTGAGCGAGGATGGCAATGCGATCGCAAATCTGTTCTACTTCACTGAGAATGTGGCTATTAAAAAAAATCGTCTTGCCAGCCGCTTTTAGAGCCAGAATAATTTCCCGCATTTGGTAGCGTCCCAGGGGATCGAGACCAGACATAGGTTCATCTAGAAAAACCAATTCTGGCTCGTTAATTAGCGCCTGTGCCATGCCAACACGCTGTAACATTCCTTTGGAATAACGGCGCAGCAGCTTTTTGCGGGCATCAGCTTGGGATAAACCTACTAATTCCAGCAGTTGAGGAATGCGTCGGCGTTGCACATCCTCAGGAATTTGGAATAGCCCAGCTGCTAACTGCAAAAACTCCCAGCCCGTGAGATAGTCATACAAATAGGGATTTTCAGGTAAGTAGCCCACGTATTGCTTAACATTGCGATCGCCCAGTGGTTTACCCAACAGTAATCCCTGTCCAGCAGTTGGACGAATTATCCCCAGCAACAGTTTTAAAAGGGTAGTTTTACCAGCACCGTTTGGTCCTAGCAAGCCAAAGGTTTCGCCTTGATAAACTTTTAAAGAACAGCTTTTAAGAGATACGACTTTTTGATTTAACCAAAAACCAGTACGATAAGCTTTTCGCAACTCAGAAGTTACGACTACTGGCAAAGTGTTTGTCGTATTCAGTTGAGAATCAGGGTCATCTGCAACAGACTTCATCTCGGTTCAATCATCAATTAGCAGCTTGTTATTACAAGTTACCCGACAGGCTGATAATAATCACCACTTAGTGGGATTGTTATCGCAGAGTGGGGAGTGGGGAGTGGGGAGATGAGGGAGACAAGGGAGCAGGGGAGCAGGGGAGCAGGGGAGCAGGGGAGCAGGGGAGAGTTCAATGTGCCAAGTTCAATCCCCTCTGCCCCTCTGCCCCTCCGCACCTCTGCCCCTCCGCACCTCTGCCCCTCTGCCTCTTCCAATGCTCCATGTCCCATTTGACCTCCTTTCACAGAACGCCTTTGGAACTGGGAATCACGCCAGCACGACGAGGGTCTATTTCCACTGCTAAGCGCGTTGCCCTCGTAAACGCCTTAAATGTCGCCTCAATAATGTGATGGGAATTAATACCATCCAGTTGCCGAATGTGCAGTGTCATTTGGCTATGGTTCACCAATGCCACAAAGAATTCGCGCACCAACTGCGTGTCATAAGTTCCTACGCGCTGGGTAGGAATTTTTAAACCGTAGCTGAGGTGAGGGCGTCCGGAAAAGTCTAGCACTACCTGAACTAAAGCTTCGTCCAATGGTGCAAGGAAATTACCAAAGCGGGCAATACCTTTCTTGTCCCCTAGCGCTTGGTTTAAAGCTTGCCCTAAGGTAATGCCTACATCTTCGTTGGTATGGTGGTCATCAATTTCCCAGTCTCCCTTAGCTTGGATATCTAAATCAATCAATCCGTGGGAGGCTATTTGATGCAACATGTGATCCAAAAACGGAATGCCTGTTGCTGCTGTGCATTTTCCTGTTCCATCAAGATTGATGGTGACTTGGACATCAGTTTCCCCCGTGGTGCGATGAACAGTGGCAATCCGAGGGGTTTTAGTTAACTGATCGTGGTTTGAATTAACTTTGGTGATTTGCATAGGGAAGAGTTAAAAGTTAGGAGTGAGGAGTTAGGAGTTAAAAATTCATAACTCATAACTCATAACTCATAACTTTATCGCGTCACATTCCCATAATTTCATATCCTGCATCTACATACAGAACTTGTCCGGTAATGCCGCTGGACAAATCACTGCATAAAAAAGCCGCAGTGTTGCCCACTTCCAGCTGAGTGACTGTGCGTCGTAGGGGAGCTACTTGCTCTACATGGTGAATCATATCCAAAATGCCGCCCACTGCTGAAGATGCCAAAGTACGGATGGGACCTGCGGAGATGGCATTGACGCGGATATTTTGCGGGCCTAGTTCGGCGGCCAGGTAACGCACACTCATTTCTAACCCGGCTTTGGCAACTCCCATGACGTTATAGTTAGGGATTGCCCTGACACCGCCTAAATATGTGAGAGTGACGATACTACCTCCCTCTATCATTAAGGGTTTAGCTGCACCGCTTAATTGCACCAACGAGTAAGTACTAATCTCTAAAGCAGTTTTGAAGCCAGAACGAGAGGTTTGGCTAAAATCTCCGGTCAAATCCTCTTTGTTGGCAAAGGCAAGACAATGAATTAGGATGTCTAGCTTTCCCCATTTCTCGCGTACTGTTTCAAAGGTAGATTGAATTTGTTCGTCGTCTTGGACATTACAGGGAAGAAATAAGCTGGGGTTCAGGGGTTGGACTAATTCGGCAACTTTTGTCTCCATTTTGCCGCGTTCATCCGGCAGATACGTAATTCCCAGATTAGCTCCTGCTTTGTGTAGTTGTTGGGCAATGCCCCAGGCGATGGAGCGGTTATTGGCAATACCTGTAACCAAAGCATTTTTTCCGGTCAGATTCAGCATAGAAATTGTTAATGCGATCGATGATTAGGAGCATACTAGAATCTGAGGCACGTTTTGTCTTTGTTTTACACAGGATTTGCAAAAATGAATATTGGTAAGGGTGTTTGCTGTCAGAAAATTCTTGATTCTTTCTAAAGATATTCTCAAATTATCTTTATTTGTTCTTCAAAAAACCTTTTTAATACAGCTACTTGGAACCATTTATCAACAATTTATAGCTGAATAGAACGACAATTATGTATCATTATAAACAAAGACTTAGGAAGCAATTAGTTGGAGTATAGGAAAGTACAGAAAGATTGACGGTGCTTTATTGAATTTTCGGGTGTATTCTTAGGTAATTAGTTTTTGTTTTTCCGGCATTGGGTAGGGGAAGGGAGATGATCGTGGCACAAGATAAAGCCCTAGCAAATGTTTTTCGTCAGATGGCGACCGGGGCGTTTCCGCCAGTTGTGGAAACGTTTGAACGCAATAAAACGATCTTTTTTCCTGGCGATCCTGCCGAACGAGTTTATTTTCTTTTAAAAGGTGCTGTTAAACTTTCCAGGGTGTACGAGGCAGGAGAGGAAATAACGGTAGCGCTATTGCGGGAAAATAGTGTTTTTGGTGTATTGTCATTGCTGACAGGAAATAAATCCGATAGGTTTTACCATGCGGTTGCATTTACCCCTGTGGAATTACTGTCGGCACCGATTGAACAAGTCGAGCAAGCACTCAAGGAAAATCCAGAATTATCAATGTTAATGCTGCGGGGTCTGTCTTCGCGAATTTTACAGACAGAGATGATGATTGAAACTCTTGCTCACCGAGATATGGGTTCCAGGTTGGTAAGTTTTCTATTAATTCTTTGTCGTGATTTTGGAGTTCCCTGTGCTGATGGGATCACAATTGATTTGAAATTGTCTCATCAAGCGATCGCTGAAGCAATTGGTTCGACTCGTGTTACAGTTACTAGGCTACTAGGGGATTTGCGTGAAAAAAAGATGATTTCTATCCACAAGAAAAAGATTACTGTGCATAAACCCGTTACTTTAAGTCGCCAGTTCACATAAAAACAATTGGAGTTAGCGGAGTTGGCACGTGTTGTGTTTTTCAAGATCGCACTAATAGCTAAAGGAAAATCTAAAATTGAGTAATTTCAGCTATTGCCAACCTCCACTTCTCCACAGACAATGGCTAAAAGTAGTAGGCTGTATCTGGAAGGATTTCGGTAGCTAAACATGACCACCGGATACATCCTCATCGCAGCGATTTTAATTTTGGGAGGCGTAATTGCAACCGTGGGCGATCGCATCGGCACACGAGTTGGCAAAGCCCGCCTCTCACTTTTTAACCTCCGTCCAAAAAACACCGCTGTACTAGTAACTATTTTTACTGGTGGTTTGATTTCAGCATCAACCTTAGGGATTTTATTCGCTGCCGATGATAAATTGCGGCAGGGAGTCTTTGAGTTAGAGGATATTCAAACAGACCTCAGGCAAAAGCGGGAACAGCTAAAAGTCGCAGAAACCCAGAAAAGTCAAGTAGAGACTGAGCTAAATCAAGCAAGAATTGCCCAAGCAAAGGCACAACAAGATTTGCAAGCAATTAATCAGTCCTTGCAAGCGGCGAATGCCAAGCAAAGGGAAACCCAAGCCCAACTCAACCGCACCATTCAGCAGCAAGCCCAAACCCAGACTCAACTCCAGCGCACTCAAGGGCAACTAGATCGAGTTGTCAGTCAGTACCAAAAAGCCATAGCTGAACTGGAAAGCGTTTACAATCAGAGAAAAGAACTACAGGCAGCAGTTGAACTACTAAAGACAGAACGTCAACGACTGTATGCTGAGGCGAAAAAAGCGATTGACGAAGCCAAAACAGCTATCGAAAAACGCGATCGCGAACTTGCCAACCGCCAACAAGGGATAGAAGCACGCGATCGCAAAATTGCCCAACTCGATCAACTGATTCAAGAGCGTAATTTAGAAATTACAGCTAGAGAGCAAGTGATTGCTAAACGAGAATCTCGCCTCAAAGAATTGGAAGCACAACAGCAGCAACTAGAACAGGAAGTAGCAAGACTGGAAAAATATTATCAGTCCTACCAAGACCTGCGTCTAGGTAAGCTAGCCTTATTTCGCGGTCAAGTTCTGGCTGCTGCTGTAATTCGTGTTACCCAACCTCCTGCGGCTCGTCAGGCGGTGGTACAACTTTTGCAACAAGCCAATCGCAACGCCAACCTAGAATTAAGTGAGCCTGGGGCCAATTCTGCAAATGTAGAGCTTGTGCGCGTGACTCAAGAAAGGGTTGAGCAACTGAGCAAGCAAATTGGGGATGGTCGAGAATACGTGGTGCGAATTTTCTCAGCGGGTAATTACGTTAGGGGAGAAAAGCAAATAGAATTTTTTACCGACATAGCCAGGAATGAACTGGTTTTTTCTGGAGGTGCCCAGTTAGCCACAACTACTGCTGACCCCAAAAACATGACATCCTATCAGTTACAGCAGCGATTGGAACTACTGATTTCTGCTTCCCAATTTCGTGCCCGTAACGCTGGAATTGTTGAAAATGTCCAAGTAGATGGCACTTTTCTGCGTTTTGTCACCCAACTAAGGCAGTACAATAGGGCATTGGAAATTAAAGCGATCGCCGCAGAGGACACTTATACAGCTGGCCCATTGAGAGTGAAGCTAGTAGCAATAGTCAACGGACAAATTATTTTTAGCACTTAAAAAAGGAGTCAGGAGTCAGAATTCAGAATTCAAAATTGGTGAATTCAGGAGTTAGAAGTCAGAATACAATTAGTGGGAGATGAGGGCGGAAAGTCACCACCAGCGGCTGACGCCGTAGACGCTGGGAGGGCAGTTTGCCGTAGGTATCATAACTTTCCAAGACAGACTCGCCACGAATTGATTCTGATTCCTGAATTCACCAATTCTGAATTCTTATTTTTAACTACTTATGACTTTCCGGGAATTTTCACCGACACAGCCAGTGATTTTGGGCTTCGATCCAGGTCGAGATAAGTGTGGTTTAGCAGTGATGGGACTGGATCGGCAACTATATTATCATGAAGTCGTGCTGGCAAAAGAGGCGATCGCTACCATTGAGACACTGCGGCAAAGGTTTCCCGTCTCCTTGATGGTGATGGGCAACCAAACAACAGCCAAGCAGTGGAAACAGCAACTATATCAACAATTATCAGAACCGCTAAATATCATTTTAGTAGATGAGCGCTACACAACTTTAGAAGCACGCGATCGCTATTGGCAAATGTATCCACCCAAAGGCTTCATAAAACTATTGCCAAAGGGTATGCGACAGCCTCCAAGACCGATAGATGACATTGTTGCCATTCTGTTAATCGAAAGATACTTAAATCGCCTCACTGAATCAGCAGTCAGTCAATTTTAGATTTTCGATTTTGGATTTTCGATTAATGGAAAAATTTCAAATCTAAGATTCCAATCTGGCGTTGCTGATTTCATCTATGAAAACGATTGTGTATGATACCAAAATTCTTGTAGAGACGTTGCAATGCAACGTCCCTACGTCTGGATTCATACCGCAATTCAGCAACGCCTCCAATCTAAAATCTAAAATCTAAAATCCAAAATTGAATAGCTCCTAACTCCTAGAGTTCCGCCCGAATAGTAAAAGCATAGTCTCCTCCAGGCTCTAGTTGATAATCTTGTTTCTCCAAAAATCGACCGAGGGGTTCTTTGATTAAGGCGCGACCTTGGGAGGGCTTGACGGCAAGTTCTCCCCTGCGAAAATGCCACTGGAAATGCCACTCAAATTCACCTGCACTCACTTCACCCTCAAGGAAGCCGTGTTGCCAGGATTGGCGGGTAATTTTGACATGGGCAATGGTTTCTGGCGGACGTTTAGCACTCACAATGCTTTATGTCAAGTGTGGAATAACTAGCCAATTTAGAGGCTACTTATTTTATTTACCAAACATAGCTTAAATACACAAACTGAAAAAATGGGTATTTGTAGTTGAGGGGGTTGTGTTAATCAGCGGAAAAACCTGAGGATAGGGAACTTAGGGCGATCGCTAAAAAATCTCTGACTAAGTGCTTCATAATTGGGTCAGCAAGCTATGACTAAAAAGCATGGAAACCAAACAGCTAGGAAAAACTGGTATCTTTGTGAGTGCGATCGGTTTGGGTGGTATGCCGATGTCAATCTATAATCGCCCTCCCGAATCGGAATCCATCCCAGTGATTCATCGCGCTTTAGATCTCGGTATTACATTTATTGACACCGCCGACTCTTACTGCAAAGATGAATCTGACAAGCATCACAACGAGCGGCTAATTCACAACGCACTTGCTAGTTACAAAGGCGATATCAGCCAAGTGATTGTCGCAACTAAAGGCGGTTTGATGCGTCCCGATGGTAATTGGACACGCAACGGTAACCCAGAACACCTGCGCCAAACCATTAGAGTTAGCTTTGAGGCTTTGGGTGGCACTAAACCCATCGATGTCTGGCAATACCATTCCCCCGATAATAATTACACCATTGAAGAATCCCTTGCACCAGTCAAAGAAGCAGTAGAAGCAGGTTTAATTCGGTTTGTCGGAGTTTCTAACTTCTCCGTTGAACAAATTAAGCGGGCACAGGATATCGTGGATATCGTCTCAGTGCAGAATCAATACAGCCCTTGGGAACGACAGCCAGAAATTGACGGCGTGTTGGAGTATTGCCAACAGCAAGGATTGACTTTTTTACCCTGGAGTCCCTTTGGTGGTAGGCGTCGTCATCAGGACTTAGAAGATATTGCAGCGATCGCTCAGTTGGCTAAAGAAAAAGGCGTGTCAGTGTAAAATATCGTTCTGGCGTGGTTGCGTTCCAAGTCGCCTGTTATTTTGCCAATTCCTGGGGCTAGCAAAATTTCCAGCATTGAAGACTCAGCACAAGCTATCAATGTGAAACTATCTGATGAAGAAGTGCAAAAAATTGATCGGGCAACTTAATCATGATATGAGAATTCAGAATTCAGGAGCCAGAAGTCAGAATCTACGGCCTATTTCAGGTAAATGAAGTAGCGGGGTAGGGGCACAGCCATGTTCCCTACAATTGTCTGCACCTCACCAAGTTGCAATTTGGTGTATGTGGGTTTAGTATGATTACCGATCAAAGGAGGTAAATTCAGAATTTGATTTTTTTGACCTCCTGATTCCTCAATTCTGACTCCTGAATTCTTACGTCATTATTCCAAATCAACACACTTGGAAAATACATATAGCCATTTTAGTTTGGATGCAATACGCTGTAGGGGCGCACAGCTGTGCATAGCGCGTATGTGGGACAAACATTTGAGCTTAAGTTGACACCAATGACAGCTGTGCGCCCCTACAAACAGGCGTATTTTACCCAATTGAGAAGCGCTGTATAAATCAGGTTTCTTAAAAAAACTGGTTTTTTTATAAAGTAGGCTATCCATCAAATTAAACTTGGCATAGCACTCTCATCCAAGTCATTAAACTAAAATTTATGCAGCCAAGTTCTGTAACCAGTAGGTTAAAGCAGATAGGGAAAGTACTTGCTGTTTTGCTACTGCTTTCCCCCTTTTACTTGCAAAATCCAGTAGACGCACAGCCACAGGAAAATACTAAACTTCTGCCATTTTTTGATAATGTAGATAACCCAGTTCCTATTCGTTTTCCCCCAGGACAACAGGTAGATATCACACCACCGCCACCGCAGCTAAATTCTTTTGATCAAGCTGTATTAAAAATTTGTGGTTCTATTGGTACGAAAGTTAGCAGTAATAGTTTTAAACAATTGTTATCTTCTTACCCAGATGTTTTACAGAAACTTCAGCAAGCTAGTGGCGGTGAATTGCGTCCAGGACGTAGGAACAAAGGACAATTTCTGGAAGATTTAACTAATATTTGGTTCAAACGTCGGGGATTCGAGCATATATTTTGCGGCGAAATATATAACGCCAATGATATTGGTGGGTTACATTTTTACGGCAGATATTTACAGCTACAAAATGAAGGTATAGGGGGACGCTTACCAAATAATCAAGGGCGAGAGGAAGTTGTTCCTGGGGTGATTTATACAATGGGCGTAGTGATTAAACAGAAAAATCGTACAGTCACAGATGTGATTAAAGGCTATGGCTATCTTAGCAATGCTGAAGAAATGCTTTTAGATACTACCAAAATATTTAAACTTCAAGGAAACAATGAGGGAGCGTGTATTTATAATGTACGCGATCGCGAAACGGGTAAATCGTTTCCTACAGTTTTTATCAGGGAAGAAAAAGCAATCATTACCTATTATCCTGATGCGACTCCTCAAGGTACAAAATGTAGAAGTTAAACTGGGAATTAGGGACTGGAATAAAGACCAAGAAATTAATCTACTCTATTAAAATTCATAGATAATCTGCACTCAGCAGATAGAGAAAAGAGATGATATTAGAAACAAATCGCTTGCTAATACGTGAGTTTTTGGAGGCAGATTGGCAGGTAGTTTTTGGCTATCAATCTGACCCTTTATACTTGCTTTACTGTGACTGTAATAATCGTACAGAGAATGATGTTTACGAGTTTGTTCAGATGTTTATTAATCAGCAAAAAGAACAACCACGGACAAAATTTCAGTTAGCTGTTGTTCTTAAAGAAGAAAATCTACTCATTGGCAATTGTGGTATTCGTGTCAACAATCCTCAACTGAGAGAAGCAAACATCGGCTATGAACTCAATCCTGAATATTGGGGACAAGGTTATGCAACAGAGGCAGCACACGCTATTTTAAACTTCGGCTTTGAAGAATTGAAAATGCATCGTATTTGGTCATGGTGTGTTACAGAGAATATTGCTTCTGTAAGAGTTTTAGAAAAAATTGGTATGCGTCGTGAAGGTCATCTGCAAGAAAAAGAGTTAATTAAAGGCAGATGGTATGACAATTTTCTTTACGCTATTATTGAAGACCAGTGGAAAACATGACAGTTTTTTATCTAGTTATAAAGTAGTTTTAAATTTATTTAAATAGAGATATTTCCTAGTTATTTTTCCTCATTTATTCATTAGACTTATTGCATAAATCAAAAAAAGAACCCCACCCCGCCTTGGACTTACGTCAAAGTCTCCCCTCTCCGCCTGCGGGGAGGGGCTGGGGGTGGGGTGTTAGGGGACTTTTGCAAGAGGTCTATTTTTTTTAAATTTTACACGTCAAAATATTTTCAATCATCAAACAGCATTACTATACTATGCCCGAAGCGATCGCATCTAATTTTTCAGCATCAAGTATCGTAATCTTCCCACCCCGACTATAGGCAATTACTGACTTGAGACTTTTAATTAACCGCACACATTCTTCGTAAGTAATGCCGCTACTCCGAGCCATGCGATAATAAGGTAATTTGACTTTTAAACACTCTCCTTGTGGAGTTAAATCAGTTCCCGATTCTCCAGCAAAATATTGAATTAATCTCGCAAGACGAACAATAGCTCTTTCAGAAACTAATCCGTGGACTGTTTCATGTAATTGCTGAATTCGACTAATGAACTACCCATAGTTGGCTTCGCCTGAACTATGGGTTTCTACATCCCATAGTTCGTTACTAGTAGAAGCTTCTATAGATTTTTGACGCTTCTTAGCCCCCAGTTGCCGCATCGATCCAGCTTG
>JAESFX010000179.1_pt1 | contig 55553 bp, 43 predicted proteins | sample 9269501 | NCBI WGS metagenome assembly JAESFX01 (sample SAMN14515570, study PRJNA621655) | algae metagenome | isolation source: Desmonostoc geniculatum HA4340-LM1 and co-occurring heterotrophs from cave... | place: USA: Maniniholo cave, Kauai, Hawaii | collected 2009-07-28
ACGCCTGAACCTGGCGGGTAGGACTTTCACCTACATCTAGTTGAGAGTTCAACTCTTGCGAGTTGGTGAGTTTATTTGCGGGCTGGATACCGGGATTCACTCACAACGAATCGCACGGGGATTCGGCGAAGCCGTTCCCGTTCGCGTAGCGTCTCCGAAGGAGAAGGGTAGGCGCAAAGAATAAGGTAAAAATAAGGACTTTTGCAAGAAGTCTATTTGTTATGGGTGAAAATTGGTGAGAGAGTTGACCTAAGGAACATCCTAGAGTGAAGATAAAAAGGTTGCATCTCTTGCCAAAGCAGTCAGGACATCTGATATCGCTTGATTTTTTTTAGTTTCCCTGGTTTTCACGTGAAAGCCGAGGGTGAAGGCGATACACATTAACGCGGCAAAAAACTTGGAGAAGTATGCACGGATGGCTAAGACGTGCCTGGACGCGGAGGGTTCAATGCGCCGTCGCACCCCTGTGAAGCGTCAAGAAATAGCTGATTAAATCAAATTTAATCTGGTTTAATCATATATTTTGTAGCAGATACTTGTGGAAAAGCAAATGCTAGGTGTAAATGTTGTTATGAAAGTTGGCGATCGCGTGCGCGTTAAAGATTCGGTGGTAATCTATCATCATCCTGAACATCGAAATCAAGCTTTTGACCTCAAAGGCACAGAAGGCGATGTTATAGGTATTGTCACTCAATGGCAAGGTAGACCTGTAAGCGCTAATCTGCCGATTTTAGTCCAGTTTACTAAAAAATTTAAAGCTCATTTACGTGAAAACGAGTTAGAAGTGATTTAATTCATCGGCGGCGAAACCACTGGAAAATATTCAGTTCGCCGCGCATTTTTTGTAAGTCTTGGCGGTTCTGTTCTGCTGTCGTGTAATACCATTCACAATGACGCCGAAACTCTTCCCGCGTCTGAACTTCATGATAAAACTGATGGGTTGTTTGGTAGGTGGCAAAGCCTTCCTCAACTTGGGGTGGAGGCGATGGAATAATATAAGGTAAGTTTTTAGACATAATGTTAACAAAGTTAGGAGTTAGGAGTTAGAAGTTGAGAGTTAGGAGTTAGGAGTTAGGAGTTAGGAGTTTGGAATTGAGAGTTTGGAGTTAAGAGTTTGGAGTTTGGAGTTGAGAGTTTGGAGTTTGGAATTGAGAGTTTGGAGTTTGGAATTGAGAGTTTGGAGTTTGGAATTCGCGCAATTACCACACCTCATAATTCATAACTCCTCACTCCTAACTCCTAACTCCTAACTCCCAACTCCTAACTCCTAACTTAATTAAAGCCAACCGCGTAAGTAATAGACAAAAGAACCAATATACTCTTTTAAAGCGGTAGTAAATCGGTGCAAGTTGTCAGTATCCGGTAATAAATTCAGTATAGCGGCTTTGGGAGTGCTGCCGAGTTCTTGCAGTTCGCCCTGACTGACGAGAAAATCAGTCGGTGCGGGAATCACGTTAATTCCTTGACGTTGAAAAATCTTCAGCGATCGCGGCATGTGCATTGCCGAAGTTATCAATAATACTTGTTTAATGCCACGCTCTTCCAGAATTTTGCGGACATTGACGGCATTTTCATAAGTATTTAAAGACTCTGGTTCCTCGACAATTGCCTGGGATGGAATACCAATAGATGTAAGAATTATTGCCATATCTGCCGATTCTGCTGAACCGCTACCACGCCAATCGATTCGCCCGCCGCTGAGGATGATTATAGGCGCTTTTTTTTGGCGATAAAGTTGGGCGGCGTAAATGACGCGATCGCCTGATTCACTCAAATCAACAGTAGGTCTTGGAGGAAAAGCTGATTTGGTAGCACCACCCAAAACCACAATCGCTTCTGCATTAGGTATTTGGGCGGCTGGGAGATTTTGCCATTCTAGCGATCGCACTAGCGATGTCGCAATCCAAGCATTGCTGCAAAACACGAGTAAAGTTAATGCTAGAGTAATGGCGATCGCAGCAATGCGCGGTCGTTTCCACAATGTGACTAATGCTACTACTAAGCTGACACAAGCCAGTCCTAGTGGATAAAAAAATAGTGGCAGTAACTTCGAGAGATATAAAAACATATTGGGGAATTGGGCATTGGGAATTGGGCATTGGGCATTGGGCATTGGGAATTGGGCATTGGGCATTGGGCATTGGGCATGAGCCAATAATCAATAGTTCTTCTTCCCCTGCTTCCCCATGCCCCATGCCCCATGCCCAATTACTACCTTTCCCAAAACTTGAAATTAACACTTCCAGTATTACGACGAGAACGGCGGGTGGGTCTTCTTCTTTGGCGTTTGTTTATCCTGTCAGTGGATTGTTCAGTTTCGCCTTCTTCTGATTCTTCAACTTGCAGTTGAGTTTTAGTTTCTTCCTTACTTCCCCACCAAGCAGTAATCCAACCTCCACCTAAAGCGGCTATTGCGCCCAGGAAGATACTCATGGGTGCAGGATACCCCAAAGATACAAAGCCCAGCATGAAAAATAACCAGTATTTCAGTCCTGTATCAACACCATCAGAGGAGGCTACAGTTGGGGGCTGGGCACTATTAGTAGTTGCATTTGTAATCCAGCTTAAGATGAAACCCCCCAAAATCCCTAAGAAGATGCTCAGGGGTACTGGCGAGTTGGTCATGATTAATATAAATGCTAAAAATGCCCCAAATAATAGTTGAGAAAAGAAGCTGGGAGAAATAGTGAAAAAGTCGTTCTTTTTGTCTGCCATAAATCAATTTTGGATTTTGGATTTGTTGGGTTCACTAGGAGTAACCATATAGCTTGCTTTTTGACAAGAGTAGGGAAGTAATTTTTTATCTAAAATCTCAAATTGGCACGCTCAAAAAAGCTATTGCGGAATTACTGTTTTTAATTGTGCTTCTTTTGGTTGAGTTGTATCTAAAATCTTTACGTATGTTTTTTCTTCTTCAGTGAAAGGTTCAGCTTGTTTGAGTTGTGAGTCTAATAAATCGGCAGTAGCATCAGCGATATCACCAGTGCGTTTATTCAGACGCTCTTGTAAGACTTCTAGCGATGCTGTGCATTGGATAATCTGGAGTGGAAGTTGGTGTTTTGTAGCTTGGGCGATCGCTTCTTGCCGTAACAGTTGTTTATCATACTTGGCATCTAAAATTACAGGAAAACCTTGATTAGCCAGTATAATACCCAGTGACAATAAGCGTGTGTAAGTTTTCTCGGTCATTTCAGGTGTATACAAATCATCGCCACCTTTCTCAGACAGAGGAATTCTGCCTAAATGCTTCCGCACTGCATCGGAACGCAGTTGAATTGCTCCTAAATGACGAGCTAAAAGTCTCGCTGTTGTACTTTTGCCAGAACCAGACAACCCTGACATCAAAATTAGTTGTCCCTGTTTTGGTTTAGTATACTCCCAAGCTTGTTTGTAATAGTCAGCGGCGGTTTTTGTCGCTTCTTCCTTCACTGTGGCACGTACACTCGCATCGTCTAGCAAAAAGGAAGTTACCTTGGCTCGGACATAAGCTTGACGGCTCAAATACAAAGGTAGCACCTGTAAACCTTCCCAGTCTCCAGTTTGCTCAGTGTAAGCATTCAAAAACGCATTACTCAAGTCTTTGCGCCCTCGCGCTTCCAAATCCATCAGCGTGAATGCCACATCATACATTACATCCACAAAGCGAAATTGCTCATTAAACTCAATGCAATCAAACAGCAAGATTTTATCGTGCCACAAAGCAATATTTCTCAGATGTAAATCCCCGTGACATTCACGAATATAATCGTTGTGAATTCTGGTAGCAAATAATTCTGAACGTTCAGCAAAAAACTTATCTGTATATTCCTTGGTTTCTGTAAACTGCGCTTGAGTTTGGGGGCCACCGATATATTTTTCACTTTGCTCATAATTCTCATCAAAGGCAGCCCGGATATTTGGCACCTCACCAAAGCTGCGAATATAATCATTCGTCTGAGCTTGAGAATGGTATTGAGCTACCACTCTCCCCAAATTATCTAAGTGTGTCTCATTTAACTTACCTGCTTCAAAAAGTGCGCTTAATAGCGACTCTTGGGGAAATTGACGCATTTTCAGCACATATTCTGCTGCTTCTCTTGTTCCCCCTAGCTGGTATTGCTCTCCTACTAGAGTAATGGGCAAAACTTCTAAATATAGTTCATCTGCTCCTCGTTGATTTAACCGTAACTCTTCCTGACAAAAATGCTGTCGCTTCTCTAAAGTCGAAAAGTCCAAAAACCCGAAATTAACTGGTTTCTTCAGCTTATAAGCGTAATTCCCAGTCAATAACACATAAGAAGCGTGGGTTTGAATGAGTTGAATAGATTCTGTTACCTCATGGGGATAAAATCCAGGCTGCAACATTTGCTCAATTAAAGCTGGAAGAGTTGCTTCTGTCATTTCTTAGCCTCTGCATCTGTGCGGTTGAAATATAAAAAAACGTAGTACTTTCGTCATCGGTCTGGCAAAGTGGAAACACTGGCTTATCATTGTTCTAAGTTAGACTTGTACACCCACCAGTATTTTCTCGGATTTCTGTTCAAAATTCAAGTAGGAGTCCTATACAATATCTAACTGTATTTTTTCAGAAAGCGAATTTGCCAATTGCTGGAAAATTGCTTAGGCAAGTTGAAGGCATGACAAAGAGGCTGAAGCAGTAATTTGTACAAATTCCTACCTCAAAATTAAAAGACCGGATTGCTCAATGGTGCGAACAATACGGTCTGGGGTTTATACAGCAAGAATCAAGTGATTTACACCCGTAGGGGCACGGCACTGCCCAGAGGTGTCAACTTAACGTGAAACCCTTGTGAAGAGATGATATTGAGTTTTCTCACTTACAATCACTCAACACGTTACCCCACCCTAACCCTCCCCGTATGTATTGGGGAGGGAACTAGATTTCTTTTTCCCCCCAATATATCGGGGGGATTAAGGGGGGTAAAGCGTATGTGGAACAAGCATTTGAGCTTAAGTTGACACCAATGGGCACTGCCGTACCCCTACACCTTGCTGTGAATTGGGAATTGGAAATTGCGAATTGCCTTGACGATTCCTTTGAGGTTATCGGATGAATACCACCCCTTTTAAGAATCGGTGCATCAAGAGGCTGCTTCGCTCTCTTCTTCAGCAGCAGCGTTGATTTGCGGTGGCAAAACGCTGACAAGAACTCGTTCTGATTCAGCAAGAGGTGTCACACCCTCAGGAAAAGATATATCACTGATCTGCAAGTTGTCTCCAATTTTCAGGTTAGAGACATCAATATCAATGAACTCTGGGATGTTCTCAGGCGCACAAGTCACTTGCAATTCAGTAACAGTGGTGTCTAACACGCCACCTTCTTGTTTAACACCAACAGGTTCTCCCACGAAACGCAGACGTACTTCTACATTTGTGTCGCCGTGACCTGCAACTGCAAAAAAGCTCAGGTGGTAAGGGGTACCCTTTGCTGGATGAATTTGAAGTTCCCGCAGTAGGGCTTTGCCCCGCCAAGGTACATCAGTAACGTTTAAGTCAATCAAAGTGTTGTTGACTGAAGCTCTTTTGAGCAAGCGCTCAACGATTTTGGCATTGATGGTCAAAGAGATTGATTCTGTACCCTTGTGACCGTACAAATTTGCTGGGATTTCTCCAGAACGGCGCAAAGCTTTGGGCTTGCTACCTTCTGGTCGCTTTTGACATTCGACTGTAATAGCCATAGAAGTTGTCCTTTGTCATTTGTCAGTTGTCAGTTGTCATTTGTCATTTGTCCTTTGTCCTTTGTTATTCGTTAATGACTAATGACCAAGGACTAATGACAAATGACTAATTTATGCACTAAGCAAGGTAGCGGGTGTGCCGTCGGCGTGTAATAAAGCGCGTTTGGGACCGTGGATGGGGTCTTCTACGATTATGGTTTGATCGCGGCTAGCTCCTAGTGAAACGATCGCGATCGGGACTTCCATCAATTCTGCTAAGAATTTTAGATAATCCAGCGCCTGTTGTGGCAAGTCTTCCAGGGTGCGGCAGTGGCTTGTTGACACTTGCCATCCTGGTAAGGTTTTGTAGATGGGGCGACATCTGGCAAATTGACGGGAACTGGTGGGGAAGTGTTCGCTGCGATCGCCGTCTATTTCATAAGCGACACAAACTTGGATTTCTTCTAATTCATCGAGGACATCCAGTTTGGTGAGTGCCATACAGTCCATACCGTTAATTCGCACGGCATAACGACCAATGACGGCATCAAACCAGCCGCAACGCCGCTTGCGTCCGGTGGTTGTGCCAAATTCAGCACCGCGATCGCACAGTAATTCTCCCAACTCTCCATCCAATTCCGTGGGAAATGGTCCTTCTCCCACTCTTGTGGTATACGCTTTCGATACCCCAATTACCCGATCTATCATTGTCGGTCCTAGCCCTGTACCAACGCAAGCCCCCCCGGCTACAGGGTTGGAGGAGGTAACATAGGGATAAGTTCCGTGATCTAAGTCTAAGAGGGTGCCTTGTGCGCCTTCAAACAAAATATTGCGCCGTCGCAGGACTGCATCATATATTTTTAACGATGTATCAACGACGTAAGGCCGCAAGCGTTCTGCGTACCCTAGATACTGCTCAATCACCTCTTGTGGATCTAGAGGCGGCAAGTTGTAAAGCTTTTCTAAAATGACGTTTTTATAATTAATCGTCCACTCCAACTGCTCCCGTAGCCCATCGGGGTCCATCAAATCTAAAACCCTAATGCCTGTACGTTCAGATTTGTCAGCATAAGTCGGACCAATGCCCCGACCTGTAGTGCCGATCTTATGGCTTCCCCGTCGTTCTTCTGATGCCTGGTCTATCAACCGATGATAAGGCATCGTTACGTGGGCTGTCTCAGATATCAGCAGGTGGTCAGTGGAAATATTTAATTCTTTTAATTGGTCCAGTTCTGCTATCAAAATCTGTGGATCGATGACCGTGCCACAGCCGATAATGCAGTCGGTATTCGGATACAAAATACCAGAAGGGATTAAGTGTAGCTTAAAGGTCTGACCTTTGACTACAATTGTGTGCCCAGCATTGACACCCCCTTGGTAACGTACCACAACATCTGCCGAACGGCTGAGCAAGTCTGTTATTTTACCTTTTCCTTCATCGCCCCATTGGGCACCTATGACAATTACGTTAGCCAAGCGTTTATATTATGAGGTAAAGTTTCCACAAACTATTATTATCAACATGTTTTAGAAAAAATGTCAAGGCTTTGCCAAAAAAATAATCTGGCTGTTTTCAATTGGATCGTTCACGAGAAAATCTCACAACTAAACATGAATAAGGAACATACCTTAATACGGTTCAGTTAAGGCACCACACGCGATAAATCGGCGTTGATTATGAATGTCATTTATTTAGATCGACGACTAATGATAAATGACTGCATGGTAATATTAAGAATTAATTTATATTAAAAACTAGCGGTTTGCTTGCTAATTCTTATGTATACATGATTATTCCAAAAAATCAAGATATTTACAACTTTAACCGATTGTATTTTATTACTCGTGTTTTCCACATTCTTCAAATACTCTCAGTATTTGTTTTCAGTCTCTAATTGTAACTAATGGAGGTCATCTGCGGCAAAAAGGGCGATCGCATGATAAAAAAATGGTCTAGAGTCCAAAAGCACAAAGCAATATTCCTCTTGGCATTGGCAGTTGTATTTACTAATACTTTAATTTTCTCTGACAATACTATTAAGCTGATTTATCAACGTGAAAATCTGATATCCACTAACAAAATTATTACTCAAATTCAAGCTATACAAGCTACACTCCAAAATACTGAAACAGCACAATGTAATTATTTAATTACATCCAAAATTGCATTGTTTATTGTAGTTGTCGTACATTGGCTGTTGATAGGTTTATTGTATAAATTATTGTCACATTACATTAAACAACTTCACCAAGCAGAACAAAAAATTCATGAACAAAAGTTGCTGTTAGATGTAACAAAAGACGCAATTGTGGTGCGAAATATCCACAACCAAATCTTATTTTGGAATCAAGGTGCCCAAAGTCTTTACGGTTGGAAAGTTGAAGAAGCTGTGGGTAAGAATATTTTGCAACTTTTGTATCCAGAAAATTCACCACAGTTAGAAGATGCTTACTTAAGCGTGATGAATACTGGTGAGTGGCGGGGTGAGTTGCATCAACTGACAAAAGAAGGTAAGGAAATTATCGTTGAAAGTCGGTGGGTATTGTTACGACATGATAATGGACAACCCAAATCTATTTTGAGTGCGAACACCGAAATTACACAGCAGAAACAATTAGAAGTTCAACTTTTGCGATCGCAACGTTTGGAGAGTATCGGCACTCTAACTAGCAGTATCGTCCACGATCTCAATAATCTATTATCGCCGATTTTAATGTCAGTTCAGTTCTTACAGAAGAAATTCCCTGACGCCCAAAGCCAGAAAGTACTACAAACCTTAGAAAATAATGTTAAACGCGGCGCTAATCTGCTCAAGCAAATCTTGATATTTGCACGCGGTATTGAAAACAAGCGGACAATTGTTGAAATTCAGCCTATATTAGCAGAAATTGAGCAAATTATCGCTCAAACATTTCCTGATTCTATTATTTGCGAGATAGATATTCCCAAAAATCTTTGGCACGTCCGGGGAGACGCAACTCAACTACACCAAGTGCTGATGAATTTAGTAGTCAATGCCCGTGACGCGATGCCAGATGGCGGTATCTTGAGAATTGTGGCGGAAAATCTCGTAATTGGCGAACATTGTGCCCAGATTAATATTGATGCGAAAGTTGGTTCTTATATTGCGATCGTGGTGACGGATACTGGTATGGGGATGTCATCGGAAGTCCAACAACGGATTTTTGAACCATTTTTTAGCACCAAAGACATAAGCAAAGGCACTGGTTTAGGACTTTCCACGGCGCTGGATATCATTAAGAATCACGGTGGTTTTGTCAATCTTTATAGTCAGGTAGGCAGAGGTACTCAATTTACAGTCTACTTACCCGCTTTAACATCCAGGGAAACCCCTTCATTTTCCCAAGAACTCGAATCAGTTACAGGAGAGGGTTAATTGGTTTTGCTGGTGAAAGTATCACAGATTACAAAAATCCTATCAACTAAAACTTTCTGCCCACGTTGGAAATTGATTAATAGAAATAAAAAATATCAGTTAACATGATACGCCGTTATCACTATTTTCTTGTCTGGACTATATACGGACTCGACTCTTGGGTATTCGTTATGAATCCACCACACTTTTATTCTATTAGACTGTGCAGGTGCGCTACCTGAGATTGAATATCCCGCCTGAGTCATTAACGTTTCAAAAGTATTTGAGTCGAGAACCGTACAATTAAAAGCTGTTAGTCCCTGTATTTGATGTCTGTTTAGGGTCATAGCTACCCTGGTAAGTCGTAAAAATTCTATATCCTGGTAATACTAAAGCAATTCCAGTTAACTCGTGAATTTTACCGGGATATTTATAGGGAATATCATCTGGTACGCTCCCACCAATGCGAAAACTAAATCCAAGTAGCCATATATACAAACCAGGTATTAGTAAATCCATGCTATATGCAATAGCTCTCATTGCCTCATTTTCTTTGAAAGAAGCACAATTTCTGGCTATAGCGAATTTTTTGGAGATATTTTTTAGGTTTGTGGTTTCTAACATGGTCTTAATTTCAATCCCCAACAGAGAGTTAATAAGTTTTAAGCGTTTCAATTTCTATGAGGGATAAGGTTTTTTGTAACCCTAGTTTTTTTATCCAGCAGTCAGATAGCAAATAGTTTCAATCCCCGATGAGGGGTAAAGTATTTTGCAACCTCTAGTTTTACGATATCGTAGAACTATGCTGTTTTCCAACCCGCTGACCTTTGAAAGCTTTGCAGTATTTGTGTTTTAAGGTTTACTTGGATGTCTAGATAATAATAGGAAAGTTTTCAAGCCTTGTAAGAGTGGAAAGTCTTGAAAAGGCTTATACCGTAAGGTGCGCGACGGTGATAATCGAGTAGGGCTTTTGTGAGTATTTTTACCATCAGCTAAAAAATAGTGTTTTTGCGGTAACAATTAGTATCAGTAATTTAATGTTATTAAGTCAAAATATTACGGAATTTGCTGACATTGGTATCAGATAATTTTTGTCTGAAATCCTGACTAATAAAGAGTTTTTACAGATAATAAATGCCGGATTCAGCAAGAATTAACGTAGATTTACAGAATTTTGCTTCGGGTATAGATTTTTTTCTCGATGTTTTTGTTACAATTATTGAAATTTTTACCTAAAAATACCACTATGGCTTTATATGCTGAATTACATAGACATCTAGGCGGTTCCGTCGTACCCCGAGTTTTGTGGCGATATTTCGAGCGACATTCTTCGGAGTTGATTTCCCGCTTTGCTGACTATTCAGAATTTGAAGATTTTTACACCCGTCCACGCAATACTCTAGATGAGTATTTAGAATTGCACACCCTGGTAGAAAGTGTGCAAACTGTAGAGACTTTGCCTTACTTTATCTACCGCTTGCTGCGGGGTGCTTACATTTTTGAAAATTTGGCTTATCTGGAACTACGCTACACTCCGTATTTACGGACACCTGAGCATCTGAGTCAATCAGACAGAATTGATAAGATGGCAGAAATTGTGCGGGTAGTAGGAGAAGCTAGCCGCTTGCCAGAATATCCGATTGTTACTAGCCAAATCCTTTGTATGCACACGCGTTTACCTTATGAGGTGAACAAAGCGATTATTGATTTAGCGGCACAAAATAAGCAGTATGTTTGTGGAGTCGATGTAGCGGGGGGTGATAGCTATTACGCCGATCGCCTGCAAGAATGGATTAGTCTATATGATTATGCGCGATCGCAGGGCGTTAACACCACTGGACATCTGTTTGAAACTACCGCTGGTTGTTACCCCCAACTGTTACCCTACCTGATGCGAATTGGTCACGGCATTCAAATTCCTTTGTTGTATCCAGAATTACTTAACGATGTAGCTAGACGCGGCCAGTGTTTGGAGGTTTGCCCCACAACTTACTTGAAAACTGGTACTTTACAGGATATGCATCAACTCAAAATAGTTTTTGACCGTTGTTTTGATGCTGGGGTCGATATCGCTATTTGTACTGATAATGCTGGGTTGCATAATGTACGTTTGCCTTGGGAGTATGAAAATCTCTTGACTTACGACATTATTAGTTTTGAACAACTCCAAGCTTGTCAGGATGCAGCTTTTCGTCATGCCTTTGCTTGGCCTTACACCCAACGTCCGGCATCATTGTTAAATGGGTTGCTCAAAGTTGAACCACCTAAAGTTTTGGCAATGAACGATACTAATTAACAGTTAGCAGGTTTGACATCCGAAATTGAAGCCTGATTCCAGAAGAATACAGAATTCAGAATTCAGAATTCAGCAATCTTTTTAGTGGAAGAGTTAAACCTGTTTATTCATCCACGATTCGCTAACAAGACTTCTGGATTCTGGGGACTGACACCTTTATTCTTGCTAATTAAAACTTGAAAACTGAGAACTTTTAGGCCATCTGTAATTTTTACCAAATTCACTCCCTCATCTCCCTCATCTCCCTCATCTTTCCCCACTTACCTTGTCCCCAGAAGCTATAAACTATAATTTATGGCATCTACTATTCAAGCTCTACCAACAGAAGTTGTATATCTCATTACAGCGGGAGAGGTCATCGACTCTTTAGCCTCTGTGGTGCGGGAATTGGTAGAAAATTCCCTAGACGCAGGTGCAACGCGAATTGTGGTTTCCCTGTGGCCGCAGCAATGGCGAATTCGCGTCGCAGACAATGGTTGTGGAATGAACTTAGATGATTTGGAACAAGCAGCCACAGCCCATAGCACCAGTAAAATTCGCTCTAGTGCCGATTTGTGGAAAATCAATAGCTTGGGTTTTCGTGGCGAGGCTTTGCACAGTTTAACGACTCTGGCAGATTTGGAAATTTTGAGTCGTCCTGTGGGTGGAAAATTAGGATGGCGAGTTGTCTATGGGTATGGCGGGGAAGTTGTGCAAGTTGAAGCAACTGCGATCGCACCTGGTACAGTAGTCACAGTTGCCAATCTTTTCGGTAACTGTTCATCTCGTCGTCAGGGATTGCCCACACTAGCACAGCAAATGAAAGCCGTGCAAGCAGCAATTCACCAAATCGCCTTATGTCATCCCCGCGTCACCTGGCAGATTTGGCAAAATGACCGTCAATGGTTCACCATTTCAAGAGCTGCCACAACTGGGCAACTACTACCGCAGATTTTACCCCAAATCCGACAAGGCGATTTGCAAGAAGTCAAACTCGAAGTACCCAACCCGGTAAATTCAGAAGGCAGAATTCAGAATTCAGAATTCAGAATTCAGAATTTAGAATTCCCCAGTCCCCAGTCCCCAGTCCCCAGTCCCCAGTCCCCAGTCCCCAGTCCCCAGTCCCCAGTCCCCACTCCCCAGTCCCCAGCCCCTAGTCCCCAGTCCCCAGTCCCCAGTCCCCAGTCCCCACTCCCCACTCCCCACTCAGCACTCACTTTAGTGGTAGGATTACCCGATCGCTGTCATCGTCATCGTCCAGATTGGGTACGTGTGGCGATTAACGGACGGATGGTGAAGTCGGCGGAACTAGAGCAAACAATATTATCAGCATTTCACAAAACATTACCACGCGATCGCTATCCAATTTGTTTTCTCCATCTTGCCATTTCCCCGGATCAAATTAACTGGAATCGTAACCCAGCAAAAACAGAAATTTATCTCAATGAAATCGCTTATTGGCAAGAGCAAATTATCCAAGGAATTAACCAAGCACTGCGGATTTCTGCTGCCAATCTCAAAGAAACTGTTCACACAACACGAGTTAGTAAATTACTCAAAGCCGCAGAAGCTAAAGGCGGTTACAATTTCAATCCTAAAAATCCCAACGGAGACGACAAAACTCCCAACTCTTCTACAGACGCGATGAATCGCGTCTCTCCTAACTCCCTAAAAGCAGTGGCGCAAGTGAGTAATACTTATATTGTTGCCGAACATTCTGGTGGGATGTGGTTAGTAGAACAACACATCGCCCATGAGCGAGTTTTGTATGAGCAATTATGCGATAATTGGCAACTCATTTCCGTCGAACCGCCAATTATTCTTTATCAATTGTCGCCAGCGCAAGTATCACAATTACAACGCATTGGTTTAGATATAGAACCATTTGGCGAACAACTTTGGGCTGTTCGTAACCTACCCGCAATGTTGCAGCAACGCGAAGATTCTGCTGAAGCAATTTTAGAATTGAGTTTAGGAGGAGACTTACAAACAGCCCAAGTAGCTGTCGCTTGTCGCAGTGCTATTCGTAATGGTACACCGATGAATCTGCAAGAAATGCAGACACTTTTAGATGATTGGCAACGCACTCGCAACCCCCGCACCTGTCCCCACGGACGCCCAATTTATTTATCACTAGAAGAGTCAGCTTTAGCTCGATTTTTCCGACGTAATTGGGTAATTGGCAAAAGTCATGGAATATGAGCCTTTCTAGGCTGTGCTAAATTACTCTCATCACAAATTAATTTATATCAGAATTCAGAATTCAGGAATCATAATGGGCTACGCCTTGCTGCGCTAACATAATTAAAATAGACTCTATCGCTTTGAGACCTAAATAGTGTGCTTCACTAACTTTAAATCTGCTGTATATTCGTAAATTAAGTAATTAGCTATTAACTCCCAGAGACCTTATTAAGCTGATTAAGTCGATATATCTAGAGAATGATTTTTTTTATAACTGTAGATAACAACAACTTCATTCTACAGGTTGATGTATGCCTTGCAGTCTTCACAGTAAAAATAAATCAGTTGGACATTGAATGAGGAACTCGCCAAGAGTACTTGCTCATTAACTATTATTGAGTTAATGCACAAATACAAACGCAATTCCTTTAGATTGATTTTTCAAGAACTTCAAGATTCGAGCATCGCTTGCTGGTTTTTTGGTGAATTTTACCGAATAAAAGCACAAGCTTTGCCCGTTGAGTAAATGTCTTGCGTAGTTAACGCTGTTATCGAGGATTTCAAATGAAAATTATTGCTTCTGTTTTATCTACTTTGCGTCCAGTACGTTTTCTAGTTGTGGCTTTTACCTGTGCCCTACTATTATTATCTAGCGCTTTTCCTGCTTTTGCGATCGATAGCTACCAAAGTAAGCCTACCGAAGGGGAAACACAACTGCTTGATATCCAGCGCGAAACTGACGAAGCTGCTAGAAAGCCACCAATAGGACTCGAAGAAACTCAAAGGAAGTCCAACGAAGGACTTAATGAAGTTCAAGGAGCTGCTGACTTTGACAAACAAAAGCGTCCTGAAAATTCACAGAGTGCAACCACAGTAGAAGAAAATGTCAAGAATTTGTTAGACAAAGTTACAGGTAAGTAACATAATTCAGACTTGACCAAATAATTACTAATTCGTAATTCGTAATTCGTAATTAAATGGGTACAAGCGCCCAGCAAATCAAAGATTTGGTTGTGCAACAAATCAGTGGTGGGTTCAAGCCCCCACTGATTGTAACTACGAATTATGTAAGCGTTGCGGTAGCGATAGCGCGGCGTTAGCAACGTGGGAGCGTCGGAACGAGCGTCATTATCAATTACGAGTTATGTTGACTTTGGTGATTCTTCAGTAGTAATGAGTGATTGCTCTTAGAGGTTGTTTGAAAAGTGATTAACTGTGATTTTAATCACCCCCCTTAATCCCCCCTTGGGAAGCAGGGCTGTTTCATTCCCTAAAATGGTTAAAATTGCAAGGGTCAAAGAAATCAAAATTTAGGGCAAGCGTACAATTAGGGCAAAAAATTTTGCGTCTTCAAGCCCAAATAATGTTGTTTTTCTTTGCGCCTTTGCGTCTTTGCGTGAGAATATCCCCTTGACAAATCTCACAGACTAGCGAATGAAACGGCCCTGCCCTTGGGAAGGGGGGAGACCGGAAATCTAGTTCCCTCCCCAATACATACGGGGAGGGTTAGGGTGGGGTAAAAAATATTTGATACATCAATCATGACTTTTCAAACATCCTCTTAGGCAATCACTTGTTGGTAACTATTAATGCTAAACAAATAAATTAAATAATATAAATTTAATAACAATTATTCTAACATTCCTATAGCTAACTAACTACTATCCCATCAAATTAATAATACTACCTACTAAGACATAGGCAGAACTCTGAATATGGTAATTAATTTAAACTTATAATGCGTCCTTTGGTTGATGTGGATGATGTCATAAATTTGGGATGTTAATAAATAATAAGTTTGTCTAGGGACGAAAAACAATGCGTGCGATTAACATTGGTTTGACAGAAGAACAGCGTCAAGGTGTGATTAATCTGTTGAATAAAGATTTAGCAGATGCCTATTTACTGTTAGTAAAAACCAAAAAGTACCATTGGGATGTTGTTGGGCCTCAATTCCGCTCTTTGCACCAACTTTGGGAAGAACATTACGAAAAGCTGACTGTTAATATTGATGCGTTAGCAGAGCGAATTCGTGCTTTGGGTGGTTATCCAGTTGGTACGATGGAAGGATTTCTCAAAATTGCTACCCTCAAAGAACATGCCGGTAGTGTTCCTACTGCAACCGGAATGGTAGCTAATCTAGTGCAAGATCACGAGCAAGTGATTCGCAATCTCAGAGATCATGTAGATCAGTCTGGTGAAAAGTTCCACGATCAAGGAACTGCTGATTTTCTGACTGGATTGATGGAAGAACATGAAGAAATCGCTTGGATGTTGCGCTCATTTATTGAAGGACAAGCACTAGAGGGAGACGGTACACAGCCAGCAACACAAGCTAAAACACCTGTAGGCGTGTAAGCAATAGCGAATTTTAGATTTTAGATTTTAGATTTTGGATTGTTGATTTAAAACCTAAAATCTAGAAAATTCTGTTCGGGTAGCGTCTGCTAGAATTGCCCACAAATTTATTTGTGGAACAAATCCAAAATCTACAATTGTTTACTCAGCCCCATACCTGAAGGTATGGGGCTAATCCAAAATTTTTTGAGTAAATCTAGAGCAAAAAAAACATAATCACAGGAGTATTTAAATGCCAGAAGTATATAAGGCAGAACGTACCATTTCTGCTGTATTCAAAGAACAGAAGCAAGTTGATGATGTTATTAGACGTTTATTAGACAGAGGTGTGCCCAGAGATCGCATTTCCGTTATGGGCAGAAATTTCCAGTCAGAAACTCGAATCTCTGGCTTTATTAGTAAAAAGGATGTGATTCTGGGAGGTTTGCGAACAGGGGCAGTTTTTGGTTCCTTGTTTGGTTCTTTTCTCAGCTTGCTCACGGGTGTAGGCGTACTATTTATTCCTTTTGTTGGCTCAATTGTGGCAGCAGGGCCGATTGGTGCGGTGTTGTTAGGGGCAGCTAGCGGAGCGATCGCAGGTAGTGCAGGTGCCGGTTTAGTATCGGTTCTGACTACTTTGGGAATGCCAGAAGATAAAGCCACTATTTACCAAACCCGCTTACAAGCTGGTGAGTTTTTGTTGATGGCAGAAGTTCCAAGCGATCGCACCGGCGAATTTCAATTGCTCCTCGAAAGCGCTGGTGGCGAAGAAATTCAGGTAATTGAAAAAACTCTGGATCACCCTTGTCCAGGACTATGCAACAGCCCAGAGGACTTGTCACCTGAGGTTCGCGCTCATCTTTCTGATGAAGCTCAGCATACATTCATTGAGCGCTATAACACTGTGTTCAATGAAAAAAGTGACGAGTTTAACGCTGAGCAAGCTGCTTGGGAAGCCATTCACCAGCAATATGATGAAGATGAAAATGGTGTCTGGTCAAAAGCTAAAGTGAAAGCTTAATACCAATTCACGAAAATTTCATACATATACACTTTTTTGGGGGCACAGCATTGCTCATGAGTGTCAACTTAACGTGAAACCCTTATGAAGACGTGATATTGAGTTCACTCACTGACCATCACTCAACGTGTTACCCCACCCTAACCCTCCCCTTATAAAGGGGAGGGAACTGCATTTCTTTTTCCCCCCAATATATCGGGGGGACTAAGGGGGGTAAAACGCCTGTGGGATAAGCATTTGAGCTTAAGTTGACACCACTGAGCATTGCTGTGCCCCTACGCACGTAATGACAAGAGACGCGATAAATCGCCGTCTCTACAATAACTGCTCTAAACACGACGCCACAATTGAAACAAATCTTCATCAAAATTCTATTCCGATATATCGTGATATATTTCGATATATCGTATAGTAGAGAAAGTTGATTAAAAATTTAGTTATGTTTAGACACTTTCGGTCACGGTTTGAGGTACCTGCATGGGCAGGAGTTAGCGAAGATGATTTTGTGTTTGTCAAGTCTCGGTTTGAGCATCGCAAGCATCATGGTGGACATCATGGCAAACACTTGGGCGATGAAATGTTTGGTCGTGGTTGGGGAGATGAACATCGGACTCGTCGGGGTGACATCAAGTTCATCTTGCTGGAATTGTTATCCGAGCATCCTAGTCATGGTTATGACCTGATTAAAGAGATGGAAACTCGTTATGGGGGTTTCCGTCGCCTGAGTCCTGGCTCAGTGTATCCAACACTGCAATTGCTGGAGGAAGGTGGTTATTTAACCAGCTCGCAAGAAGGCGGTAAGCGGATTTATAGCATTACAGATGAGGGTAGACAACTTTTGGCAGAACGTACCCAACAAGAAACTTCAGACTCTCCTTGGGATACCTTCAAAAGTTTTATTACAGGTAAGCCCCAAGAGTTTATTGAATTGCGGAATGCTGCAACAGAATTAGCTAGTGTGGTGGTGCAGGTTGCCCGCAGTGGGAATGTAGAGCGAATAAATCGAGTGCGTGAGCTTCTAGAGCAAGTTAAACGGGAAATTTACGCTATTTTGGCTGAAAAATAAATAGAGACGCCTAATTTTGCGTCTCTAGTATCAAAATTATCAGCTTTGGGTTAAACAATTAGAAGCGATCGCGCTCAAATCTGGTTCGATAAGCGAGTTGAGCAATGTCCACAACTGCAAATCAGTAAAATCTGGAATCGCCATAAATGCGCCAACTTCCCGTAAGATTTGGGGATTGTGGGTAGAGGCTATACCGATGGTGCGGATATCTGCGCCCACCGCAGCCCGAATTCCAGAGGGAGAATCTTCTAGAGCGATCGCTTCCTCTGCTTGAATTCCCAACTTGGTTAGGGCAACTTGGTAGGGTGCGGGGTCGGGTTTACCTGCTATACAATCATCCGCTAAAACAATTGTATGGAAAGCTTCTTTTATCCCCAAAACTTCTAGCATATATTCTGCATTTAATCTTGGGGCATTAGTTACTAATGCACGTTTTAATTGATGCATATCTGTCCATGCTAGCAGTTCATAAAATCCACTCAGCGGTTGTATATCGGAGGCAACTTTGCGGAAAAGTGCCTCTTTTTCGTCAGCAAAATTTTCCCTTTCTGCTAGTGATAATTGTGGCAGAATATCTTGAACAATTTCTGGATTTAGCCGCCCACTAATTCGGGATTTATAAAATGTTTCGTCAATTTCTATGCTGAAATCGAGCAGCATTTCTTTCCAAGCTCGGTAGTGTATTGGATCGCTATTGACAATAGTGCCGTCTAGGTCAAAGAGAATTGCAGCCAGCATGATTTTTGGGTAATATGTAAATAATTGTTAACTTTATTTAGATAGTTTACATTGTTTTTGTCTTTAGTGATTATTCTTTTGTGAATACAAGGGACTGGGGAAGAAATTCGCCCACCAAAAGCGAGGTTTTAACCAAATCTTAAGAGTCACAAATGAAAATTGACATTGAAAAAACAGCAGAAATGCTAGAGCAAGTTCACCAATTAGAATCCACACTGGGTCTCAAGAACGAAGCCTGTCGTTCCAAATTTTTGATTCACCCTGACTTCACATCAAAAGTTTTCTTGTTTTTGCATGGTTTTACAGCAGGCCCTTACCAGTTTGAGCCGCTTGGTAAAGCCTTATTTAACAAGGGATATAACGTTTTGATTCCTTTACAACCTGGTCATGGACGTTCAGGCAACTGGAGCCGTCAAAATCCTCCACCACTACCAACAGATATTCAGATATATCAACAATTTGTGCTTGAATGGTTGCAAATTGCGAAAACGCTAGGCCAAGAAGTTGTAATTGGTGGATTATCAACAGGTGGAACTTTAGCTGCTTGGTTAGGTTTAGAGCATCCCCAGGAGATTGACCGCGCTTTATTGTTCACGCCTTATTTTGGTAGCCGTCACTCACTATTCGATCAACTGCTCAAAATCCTGCCAATTTACTTTGAATGGTTCAACAAAGATGCACCTGGCAATTTTGGTTATAAAGGTTTTTGTCTTAAGGCATTACGGATATTTCTTCAATTGGCAGAGGAGGTTTTAAAAAAGGCTCAAGGCTCTGTTTGTGCCCCTAGTTTAATGGTATGTAGTGAGGCAGATCGTGCTGTTAGTCGCTCCAAACAGCAGGATTTTTTCCGAAGGGTAGTTAATCAGCAACCAAAATCCTGGTACTACTGTTTCGATGATTCGCTTCACATTGAACACCGGATGATGACAAAACTAGAAGATAATGATTATGAGGAACTGGTAATTACCCTTGCGAAAGCATTTGTTGAGAGTGAGTTGACTTGGGTAGAGTTTGAGCAAATGGCAAAGCGGATAGCCCAAGGACAAGCCGATGACAAAATCATGCAAGAATTCAACCTCAACGATCGCGTTTTTCAACAGCTATCTGCAATGATGACTCAAGGTTTTGGCTGCGACGATCTTAAATGCATCAATCCATATTCCTGATGCATAATGCTCTTTGATGCAGAACTTAGCCAAATTACCCAGAGATTGCTCAAAGGATTATGATAGCTGACTGGAATGCAATTTTATTCAGGACTTACGCAAAATGTGACCAAAAGCCTTATTCAAGCGTTGCGGTAATTCATGAATTACCGCTACTTTCGTTATATTTTGCGTAAGTCCTATTTTTAATAAACTTCTCTGTAAGCAAATGGTAGCTGCTACAAACTTTTTTCGCGTTGACGATTTATTAGTGCAGATTTACAACTCTGAAGTCGAAATGGCGCTCTCAGTTGCGGAAATCACCCAACAGTACTTACAGCAGGTTCTCAACCAACAGGATACAGCATCTGTATTGTTAGCAACAGGTAACTCCCAACTGAAATTTCTTGATGCTTTGATTAAATTGGGTGGTGTAGATTGGTCAAGGATTACTCTGTTCCATTTAGATGAATATTTGGGAATTAGTGCGTATCATTCTGCTAGTTTCCGGCGTTATATGCGAGAACGCGTAGAAAAACGGGTTGCTCCTAAAGAATTTCACTATATAGAAGGTGATACATTGCAACCAGTGGCAGAATGCGATCGCTACACCAAATTATTGCAAGCACAACCAATTGACTTGTGCTGTCTTGGTGTTGGTGAAAATGGACATTTGGCTTTTAACGATCCAGCGGTAGCAGATTTTCAAGATTCCTACAGTGTAAAACTAGTAAAACTAGATAAAATCAACCGTCAGCAACAAGTAAACACAGGTCACTTTCCGAATCTGGAAACTGTTCCACAGTACGCTTTTACTGTTACTATTCCAAGCATTTGTTCAGCAAAAAAAATTATTTGTCTTGCTCCAGAAATACGTAAAGCAAATGTGGTAAAACAAATATTGCAGGGAGCTATAAGTGCAGAATGTCCGGCTTCTGTTCTCCGTCAACAATCCCAAGCAACGTTATTTTTGGATGTAAACTCTGCTAGTTTGCTTTAAGTTGTAAAATGAAGTACACGGGTAGGGGCACAGCCATGTTCCCTACAATTATCTGTACCCCACGCCTGTTGCAATCTGCTGTAACTTTAGGGACGATGAGCCGATTAGCTTATCTCAAGCGAGAACCTGTGAAAGTCTGTTAATATCGCTTCTATATCTTCTTTCATTTGAGAACTTATAACTTCATACTCTAGGGGTGTCTGAGCTGAGACTCAAGGAATACTTTTATTGTCGATTAAGTAAATCGATACAATAAAACCAAACTGTGTGAAGAAAGGTAAACAAGGCCCACACCCTTTTTCCCACTGCCCCCTGCCTTATCCCAACAACAATTATTTACGCGTATTTACTTAGATTGTCACCAAAGATATATGACGATCTACTTAAATTACCGATTTTTTAAATAAATTGGGAATATTATTGTTTAATTCTCTTGGATTTAGACTATTGTGAAATTTCTTTGACCAGATGACCATCTTCCATATGAATTATGCGATCGGCAATATCTAAAATTCTGTTGTCGTGAGTAACCATTAAGATGGCACAATTCTGTTCCTTCGCTAATTCCTGCATTAGAGTGACAACATCTCGCCCTGTCTTACTGTCTAAAGCAGCTGTAGGTTCATCAGCTAAAACCAATTTAGGATGACTTACTAAAGCACGCGCAATGGCTACCCGTTGTTTTTGCCCTCCTGAGAGATCGGATGGGTAGTAATTAACTCTATTTTCTAATTTAACAGCGTTGAGCATAGCTTCTGATTTGCTACGAGCCTCCTGTTCAGAAATATTTTTGTGTAATTCAAGGGACATTTGAACATTTTGTCTAGCTGTTAGGAAATCTAACAAGTTGTGAGCTTGGAATATATAGCCAATATGACGACGTACTTTAACTAATTGCTCATTACTAGCTCCAGAAAGCTCATGACCTAGAAATTTAAGACTTCCCTCTTGGACAGAGCGTAATCCACCAATTAAAGTGAGTAAAGTTGTTTTTCCTGAGCCTGATGGACCAGTCATAATCACAATTTCGCCAAATTTGATATGAAAGTTAATATCAAATAATGTTTGGGTACGAATTTTTTTTTCGCCAAAATAGTGATTGAGTTCTGTGATATTAACAATATATTTTGTTTTCATATTGCTTATATGATGTATGCATTATTTAAAAAATATCTGCTGGATCTACTTTTCTGAGTTTGTTTGTAGATAAAAATGCAGAAGTTAAACACATTAAAATTGCTGAAATTAATACTATTGTCGCTTTATCAGTACTCATGATAACTGGTAATTTAGTAGCATTTTTAGAGATATCATAGAGACCTATAGATATAATAAAACCTGGGACATAACCTAGAGATGCTAAAATTAAAGCTTGTTTAAAAACTACACTTAATAAATATTTGTTTTTGAATCCCATTGCTTTTAAGGTTGCATATTCAGTTAGATGACTTGAAATATTACTATAAAGAATTTGATAGACAACGATTACACCAACAACAAACCCCATTAAGACCATCAAGTTAAACACAAATCCAATGGGTGTTCTCAAAGACCAATAGCTTTTTTCAAGAGCAATAAAGTCTTTGCTAGTAATCAGTCTTACGTCTTGGGGTAAGTTAACTGATAAATCTGCCAAAACTTTTTCGGGATTAGCATTAGATTTGAGTTTAATTAAGCCTATATCTATCTTTTGTACTGGACGATCTTGAAATATCCTCAGAAATGTTGAAGAACTAACGATTAAATTTCCATCAACTCCAAATGAAGGTCCAAGATTAAATAAACCACCAATTTTAACTTTGTAACCAACTATTCCAGAATAACTGTAGATTTCAACTTTTACAGTTTTTCCTTGCTCAAAATCTTTAGCGATCGCTCCAAATTCTGGTCGAGAATCACGGTCAAATAAAACAATGTTAGGAATTCTCACTACATGGAGTTTATCTTCAATATTTGTAAATTTAAAAATTGATTTAACTGGATCAAAGCCAAGCACATATAGTGGATATTTTAACCCATTATCTGGATTTTTAAATTTGGCAAATTGCACATATAACGGGCTAACTGATTTTACACTTTCATAACCTAATAGTTGGTGTAAATACGACCGAGCAAAACTTTGATTAGATGTCAGAGATTTATATTGAGCGCTAATTAAAAATAAGTCCCCTTCTAAATTATTATGTAGCTGTGTAGCACTGTCATAGAGAGCATCTTGGAAACCAATTTGCATAAACATGAGAACAGCGACAAAAGCAATCCCAGCCAAAGCTACAACAAATCGAATTCTTTGTCGGGCTAGTTGTAGCCAAGCCAGAGGTATATTGAGAATCATTTAGTAAACCTCAACGATACAAATTGGGTATTGGGCATTGGGCATTGGGCATGGGGCATTGGGCATTTGTTATTTATTACTTTACTGTCTCATCTAGTTAATAGTCAGAATCCAGCTTGAAATTGCAAAATCAAGCGTACTATAATTTATTGATTTTATTGGTTCTTATTAAACTAGGTTATCAAAGTCTTCTGAATTCTGGATTCTGAATTCTGAATTCTGAATATTTACGTCAAATATAAATCATTACCTCTACTTGTAAGTCAGTAAAACCAGTCACTTGTTGATTATCTGCCAGGCGATCAATACGAATTTTGACATCAACTATTTTGTTATCGGTGTCTGCTTGCAGAGTATTATTAAAGATATTTTGTTTGCCAACTTGTAGACCAATATCTGCGACTTTTCCTCGTAATTTTCCTGGAAAGGCATCGCTAGTAATAATAGCTGATTGACCTAGACGCACTTTTTGAATATCAGTTTCGTAGACTTCTGCAACAACATACATCTGTTGTGTGCGACCTAAATCAGCTATTCCCATAGTGCCGATAATTTCTCCAGGCCAAGTATTAATTTTCATGATTTGCCCGGTTATGGGCGATCGCACCACGCTTAAATCCCATTCTGCCTGAGCCTGTTTAACTGAGGCGATCGCACTGTCAACATCGGCTTCTGCTGCTGCTACATCGGTGGGACGAACTTCGGCAATACTCTTGAGTCTGGCTTTGGCCTCGATTAACTGCTTTTGCAGAGTTTCGATAGTGCGCTTGAGAGAGGCTTTAGCTTCATTAAGCTGCTGCCCAACAGTATCGACTCGCAAACGTTTAGTATCTGCATCGGAAGCAGAAATTGCACCATCTTTATATAAGTTTTGATATCGCTGGTTTTCGCTTTCAGCATTACGCCACTCTGCCTCTAAGCGAGCAATGGTTGCTTGTTGTGCAGAAGTCTCTCCGTCTAACTCAGCTTCTAAACGAGCAATGGTTGCTTGTTGTGCAGAGATATCTCCGGCTTTTGCTCCCGCTTTTACCTGGTTGAGACTAGCTTGGGCAACTAAGACTTGCCGTTGGGCTTTTTCTAGCGCTGCAAGACGAGGAAAGTAAGTGTCAAGAATTGCAACTATTTGCCCCTCCCGCACCTTGTCTCCTTTATTTACCAAGAGTTTTGTGACTCGAACACCCGCTTGCGAGTCAGAGGCGGACAGACGAATAACTTCTCCTTGAGGTTCTAAGCGTCCCAAAGCAGAAACAGCAGTCATTCTAGGAGAACTACTTGGAGTAGCTACAGGCTCTACTTTAGAAGACAATTGAAATTGTGAAAAGGTATAAAATGAAACTGCACCAGTAGCTACAGCCATAACAGTTGCCAACATAACTGACGACCAAGCTACAGGTTTAATGAATGGTTTTATAAATGACTCTTTTTGTTTTGGCACCATAACTATCTTTGAAAATTACCTAACAAGGTAAAAGTAAAAAGAATTCAGAATCCAGAATCGGTGAATTCTCATCTTTTTACTTTTATGGATTGTAAGAATTCAGAATCCAGAATCGGTGAATTCATGAGAGTTGGATACCCCAACTTCATAATTTTCAGAAAATCAAGTAGTTCTACCATGCTTGATTTTCCAGCCATTCTGACGCCAAGCCGCGCAGCATCTCCAGCTTTGCTCCTGAATTCTGACTTCTGAATTCTGACTATGCATTTAGCCAGAGCTATTTTTATTTGTTTAGCACTGCCTCTTTTTTACTTTTAACGATCGCTAAGTATTCGCTGCGAGTTCCATCTATTCGATAGTGGTCGCAAATTTGGCAGAGTTTTAATATATCCAATCTGCTGAATACTTTTTGATGTTCAATTCCGTTGTCATTTCTCCACCGCCAAAAAGTTGTTCGGTCAATACGACGATTGCTTTCAGGCCATCTTCGTCTCGATAAAAAATCGACCAATTCTTCTTCATAAAACGAATAACCTTTTGGCAACTTCAGAAGTTCTTCTCTTAACTCAGTTAGCGGTATGAGTGGATCTAGCTCAGATAGTCTCATGCCAGCAAGCCCTTATATTTTCATGAAAGTCTAATTATGCAGAACGCTTCATACAACACGGATCATCGCATAAATCACATTGTAATACTGTAGGGTTAGGAATATATGGAATGATTGAGTAACCAGAGGAATTGATATTTTAATTCTTCCTGTTTTCATATCTATCCATTTTCCAAAACCAACAGTATTGAATCTCTTTATTTAATTACATACGATAAACTGACTGATACTCAATTGCAATCCATATGCAACACTTTTATGAAGAAATAACTAGACAGTATCTTGCATAAAATTCAACAAGATATTTTAAAAGATTGAGGAATTTTGAACATCTTAATGTCCTCGATATCACTCAGGATTTGAAAATAGGTGTTCAGTTTGTCGTAGATCTGTTGTTGAGCAAGATTTGTCATTCTTTAGATATAGTTGCTAGTGGCTAATTTTACTTTTCAAAATAATCATCATTTGAGAGCAATAATTTATTCAAAAAATTAACTAATTGATTAAGACATAAAAACTTTTCAAAAAAATCAACTTTTGGATAGATGTAAAAGCTGTTGATGGTAGCAATAAAATTCATTAATTCATCCCAAAAATAGCTATGGTAGAAAACTAACGCTTTTAATTGCTAATTTGTCACCGAACAGTGAACAATTTGATGACTGATAACTATTTAGTCTTAAATTCGCAGATGTGCAATTTTTATGCAATTTTGGCAATGTATTTTTGCGGTATGAGATACTAATTGAAAAGAGTTTTAATAGTTATGTGAATGACAGCGATCGCCCCCGAAAGACCCTGAATAAAATGAAACTACAGCGATTCATGCTCTCATTGCCAAGCTTTGATAACCAGCGACTGATTTTTCATGCAGCTCGCCAGACCCTTCGCAAAGCTGAGATGGCCCGCGTTGCGGTGCGTGAATGGCTCAATGAACATGATTGTGAGCTAGAAGAGTGGAAACGCAAAACAGCTTCTGAGCTTGGAATTAGTATTAGTATACTTGAGCAAAAGCTCTTAGCATCTGCTCAGCATCAAGCGGTAACGAGTAAAGGAGATGATGATGTTAATTCAGAAGATAACTCTCTATAAGTTCAGGCGTAGGTTATAATTAATTTACACATTTTCAGTCGTAAATTTACAACTAAATATATAGCATTGTTAATTGGGAATTACCTAAAAAACTATGCTCGGTAAACATTTCATCTAGCAAGACGTATCTAAGTGTATCTAAGTTGCATATCAATTGTAATGAAGAAATAATCAGTCTAATATTAACTGCAAGCCACAATTTAATACGAATTCTGACTCTGAGAATTCTCACCTGCATCTGATTAATAATTTATGTTGCAACATTGAGGCCAAGCGAATGTACTTAAACATTGCATTATTTTCCGTGAAAATCGTCATTAGTCTGAAGTTTCCCAATGAAAATGTACTAGAAAAGCTTGCAAAGGTTGCTGTACAGTCAATCCAAGAATTGGTGCTTCAGATACTGCAACCACGTAGAGGCTAGAACTAAAGGCAGATCAATGGTAAGCGAAAAACTCGCTCCCCAAGCTCCTTTGATAATTTGTACCCAATAAAGCGATCTAAGAAAAATTTGGCAGCCGCTTTAGTTAAGTATGAGCGCTTTTACCTGAGAATAACTTCAAATGATTCATTAGTCATTTGTCCTTTGTAAATAACCAATGACCAATGAAAAATGACAAAAATCCAGAATTTAGACTTGAGAATATCCTCACTCAACTTTTTTGAAGTCTGGTTTATGGCTCGTCAAGTCTCAAGTAAAAGGATATCAATTATCATCATTAACTCTTCTCCTCGTTTCAAAAATAATCGCAATTTACCTTAATTTTAGAGGTATTAAGTCCTTAGGATTTAAAATGTATAATTCAAAATTCATAAGACTTTGATGCCCAAGTTTAATCATTTGAAGAAAATCAAAAAAGTCATAACACGCTTGATTTACCAATTGCAAGCTGAATTTTGAGATTAAATCTATCAATACCTCTATATTTCATCAATCCATTAGTGAAGATAAAGTCATGGCTGCTTCTAGCATTGAAGCTGTTTTAGCACAGTTGCAAGAAGAAGTGAGCAATTGTGAACAAGCTGTACTCAAGCTCATACAGGAGAAAAAAATTATGGTTGAAAATGCACCGCTAAAGAACAAAATAAACACACAGCGGCAACAAATAGACATTGCTATCATCGGGATGGCTTCTATCTTTCCACAATCAAAAAATTTACAGGAATACTGGGAAAAAATTATTCATAAAGTTGATTGTATTACTGATGTTCCTCCTTCACGTTGGAACGTAGATGATTATTACGATCCTAACCCCAGAACGCCTGATAAAACCTACTGTAAAAGAGGCGGATTTATCCCGGATGTTAATTTCAATCCGATGGAATTTGGGCTACCACCCAACATTTTGGAAGTTACAGACATTTCGCAGTTGCTAGGTTTGATTGTTGCTAAAGCAGCGATGGAAGATGCGGGTTACGGCGAATCTCGACAGTTTAATCACGAGGCTACTGGCGTAATCTTAGGTGTAGCACTAGGTAGACAGTTGGGGGTGCCACTGACTTCGAGAATGCAGTATCCAGTTTGGGAAAAAGCTCTTAAAAGTAGTGGCTTATCCGATGAGGATACACAAAAAATCATCGAGAAAATCAAAAGTGCATATGTGCAGTGGGAGGAAAACGCCTTCCCTGGTATGCTGGCAAATGTTGTTTCTGGACGCATTGCTAATCGCCTAGATTTTGGAGGGACTAACTGTGTTGTCGATGCCGCCTGTGCTAGTTCATTAGGTGCCTTAAAAATGTCAATTAGTGAGCTAGTTGAACATCGCGCCGACATGATGCTGACTGGCGGAGTTGACACCGACAACTCAATTTTGGCGTATATGTGTTTCAGTAAAACTCCTGCTGTTTCGCCCGGTCAAAATGTCAAACCTTTCGATGCAGAATCTGATGGGATGATGTTAGGTGAAGGCGTGGGGATGTTAGTACTGAAACGCCTTGAAGATGCCGAACGAGATGGCGATCGCATTTATGCAGTCATCAAAGGTATTGGTACTTCTAGCGACGGCCGTTATAAAAGCATTTATGCGCCGCGTCCAGAAGGCCAAGTCAGAGCATTACGCCGTGCTTACGAAGATGCGGGATTTTCCCCTGCTAGCGTCGGTTTGATTGAAGCGCACGGCACCGGTACGATGGCTGGAGATCCAGCAGAATTTAGTTCAATCAAAGAAGTTTTTGGCGAAAATAATCCCAAAAAACAACATATTGCCCTGGGAACTGTCAAATCACAAATTGGACATACAAAAGCGGCTGCGGGTGCGGCAAGTCTGATCAAAACAGCTTTAGCTTTGCACCACAAAGTATTACCAGCCACAATTAACGTCACCAAACCCCATCCTAAATTAGATATTGATAATTCCCCATTTTATTTAAATACCGAAACCAGACCTTGGGTTACTAGCGATGACCAGCCAAGACGTGCAGGGGTGAGTTCTTTTGGCTTTGGTGGCACAAATTATCACGTCATTTTAGAAGAATACAAAACCCAAAGCGATCGCCCTTATCGTTTACACAAATCGGCTCAATCAGTGTTGCTATTTGCGTCAACACCTGAAGAATTGTTATCCCGTTGTCAAGCAACTAAAGACCAATTGCAATCCGATACGGGAGAGCGGCATTATGCAGAACTGATTGCCGCCTCTCAATCTTTAGATATTCCCGTCACAAATGCCAGACTTGGGTTTGTTGCCGATTCTCTCACTCAAGCTTGTAATTTATTGCAAACAAGTATTGACTTGCTGAAAAACAAACTCCTTGCAGAATCTTGGGAGCATCCCCAAGGAATTTACTATCGCAAAACTGGCATAGTCAGAGAGGGGAAAGTAGTTGCTCTATTTTCTGGACAAGGCTCACAATATTTAGAGATGGGTCGGGAACTCGCAATCAATTTTCCTTCCTTGGGACAGACTTATACTCAAATTGACAGCCTTTTACGCCAAGACGGTTTGCAGGGTGTTTCAGAGGTTGTTTTCCCAGCGCCTGTGTTCGATTTAGATCGAAAAACAGCCCAGATGAAACTGTTGCAGCAAACAGAATATGCACAGCCAGCGATCGCAGCTTTTAGCGCTGGTTTGTACAAAATATTGCAACAAGCTGGATTCAAGGCGGATTTTGTCGCAGGTCATAGCTTTGGAGAACTTACCGCTTTATGGGCTGCGGGGGTTTTGAGTGAGGAAGATTACTTTTTCCTGGTGAAAGCTAGGGGTCAAGCGATGGCGACACCAACAGATCCCCAGTTTGATGCAGGAGCCATGTTAGCGGTGAAAGGGGATGTCAGTCAGGTTACAGAACTAATTGAGAGTTTTCCTGAAATCAGCATTGCTAACTTGAATTCCCAAAATCAAATGGTGTTGGCTGGGACAAAAGCTGAAATTGCTAATGTGGAAGAAGCTCTAAAAACTCAAGGATTCTCTACAGTTTTGTTGGGAGTTTCCGCAGCTTTTCACACTTCACTAGTGGCTTATGCACAGCAACCCTTTGCTAAAGCAATTGAGAAAGTTAATTTCAAAGAGCCACAAATTCCGGTTTACACCAATGTGACCGGAAAACCTTACCCAAATGAAGCGCAAGTTATTCAAAAAGTCCTCAAAGAACACTTGAGAAATCAAGTATTGTTCAAACAGGAAATTGAAAATATTTATGCTGAAGGCGGTTACTACTTTGTTGAATTTGGCCCCCGAAGCGTTCTCACCAACTTAGTAAAAGATATTCTGAGCGATCGCCCTCATTTAGCTGTAGCCTTAAATCCCAGTCACCTCAAAGATAGCGATCGCTCTTTAAGAGAAGCCGTTGTCCAGTTGCGCGTTGCTGGATTACCTTTACAAAACTTAGATCCCTATCAACTTGAGCAGAAAATCCCAGAAGTTTCTCCCAATAAGGTTTTGAATGTCCGCTTAAACAGCACTAACTATGTGTCAGAAAAAACCAAGCAGTCCTTTGAAAAAGCTATGCAAAATGGGCATCAAGTGAAATTTTCTGCTACTAACGGCAATACACCGGACTCGCCAACACCCTCTCAAATAACAGAGAAAGTAGCAGTTAATAATCAATCTACTGTTACCAATGGCAATAACCATAACTCAGTAACATATAACCCTCCTCTACCAACAGAGAAAGTAACACTTAATGGTGGGGTGAAATCTTTGCAGAACGGGCAATCAGACCTCAAGTCTTTACAAAATAGTGCAGAACTTCCTCTGAATTACCTAACAGCTATAGACAACTTAGAGTACACATTAATAGAATTAAATCGCCATCAACATGACATTTTGCAGGTTCATGAACAATCTTTAAAGCATCAAACAGAATATACCAAAACCTTCTTCCAACTTATGGAACAACAACATGGGTTATGGGGAAATAGTAAATTTAACGAGTCACCAACATCAACACAACAACTGATAGTTTCCAGTTCAGAACGTAGCATCATCCGGTTTCATGACCATCAAGGTGAAAGCCTCCGCATCCATGAGCAATATCTGAACTATCAGCAAGAATACACTAATAACTTTTTCCAATTGCTCCAGCGGCATTATCAACTACCGTCTTCTAGCAATACTACTCAGCAAAGTCTAATAGCACCAGTCAACTATCAAGATAGTCCTAAGGTTCCATCATCCCCACAAGACAATCTTGTTCTGAAAAATGCATCAGTTACTTTACCCAGCAACGGATTCGCCAGCAAATCTGAGTCAGTTTTAACTAATGGTAACGGTACAAGTAACGGCGCAAATCATCAAGCAATAGCAGTTCTGGATATTACTCCAGCAAATGAAAATCACACTGCAACTGCAACACAAATATCTGCACCAGCAACTCTAGATATTACTCCACCACAAGAGAATCAAACCGTAACGGTAGCACCCCCAGCACCAGTAGTCATTGACCAAGTTACCCTGAGTCAAACTCTGCTGAACGTCGTTAGTGATAAAACAGGCTACCCAACCGAGATGTTAGACCTAACGATGGATATCGAAGCAGATTTGGGGATTGATTCCATCAAACGCGTAGAAATTCTGGGAGCATTGTTAGAACTATACCCCGATTTGCCCAGACCAAATCCCGAAGAAGTGGGACAGCTACGCACCCTGGCTCAAATAACTGAGTACATGGTGAAAATCGCATCAGACATCTCAGCTGGTCTTGCACCGGCGATCGCAGTAGGGAGAGATGAGGGAGCAGGGGGAGATGAGGGAGATGGGGGGGTAGGAGTAATATCGCCCTCATCTCCCTCATCCCCCTCATCCCCCTCATCCTCCTCATCTTCCTCATCCCCAGAACTTACTAACAATTTCCTCAAGGTCGTTAGCGATAAAATGGGCTACCCAACTACGATGTTGGATCTGTCAATGGATATCGAGACAGATTTGGGAATTGATGGTGTCAAACTTGTGGAAATTCAGGGAGCATTGTCAGAACTATATCCCGATCTACCCAAGCTGAGTGCAGAAAGACTGGCTCAAGTGCATACCCTTGGACAACTTGTTGAATATGTACAAGAGGGATTGGGGACTGGGGAAGAAGCAGGGGAGCAGGGAGCAGGGAGTAGGGGAGAAGAGTTTTACCCAGTACCCCATACCCAATCCCGAATTTTTCGCAGTCCCGTCAGACTGAAATATCTTCCCGAACCTGATGTTTTAGATTTCGCCTTACCCGATGAGCATATCGCCTTGCTTACCGATGATGGTTCTCTCACCACAGCGGAACTTGCTCAGAGTTTGTGCAAGCGTGGTTGGAAAATTATTGTCTTAACTTTTCCTCAAAGTTTGATTCCTCAACGATCGCCTTTACCTGAAGAAATTAGTCGCGTGGTGCTTGCAGATTTGAGCGAGGAGCATTTGCAAGAACAGTTAGGAGCGATCGCAATTAACTATGGTAAAGTCGCTGCGTTTATCCATCTCAATCCTTCAAGTCACGAAGCTACCAGCAATGAAGTCCGCTATTTGGAATCAGAAAAAGCTATCCTTCGCCACGTCTTTCTGATTGCCAAATATCTCAAAGAACCACTCAATCAAGCAGCGACTCAAGGACGTAGTTGTTTTGTAACTGTAGCTCGTCTTGATGGCGAGTTCGGACTGGGACAAAAAACTAACTTTGGTGCAATTGGCGCTGGATTATTTGGACTGACCAAAACTTTGAACCAGGAATGGGAAAATGTATTTTGTCGAGCGATCGACCTCAGTCCCGATCTAGATCCTCAAACATCAGCACAGCATATCTTCGCCGAACTTCACGATCCCAATCTATTAGTCGTCGAAGCCGGATATAGTTCACAAGGACGAGCAACCCTAGTCTGTGAACAGAGAGAAGAGTTTTCCCCAATCCCCAATGCCCCATGCCCCATGCCCCATGCCCAATCAGTTTTTCTCGTAAGTGGCGGTGCGAAGGGAATAACGGCTCAATGTGCGATCGAGCTAGCGCAGCGTTATCAATGCAAATTTATTCTGCTAGGTCGTTCTGCTGCCGATCCTCAACCGGTGTGGGCAGAAAAGTACTTGAGTCAAGCAGATTTGAAAAAGCAGATTATGGAGGATTTCCTAGCTAGAGGTGAAAAGCCGACACCTGCAATGGTGCAGAAAAAGTTTAACGCTATTTCATCTAGTCGGGAAATTGCCGCAACCTTACAAGCTATTGAGCAGGCGGGTGGACAAGCTGAATATTTGAGCGTTGATGTGACTGATGGATTGGCTCTTTCTCAACAAGTTGCTGATGTAGTTGAGCGTTTTGGTGCGGTAACGGGAATTATTCACGGGGCTGGTAACCTAGCCGATAAGCGGATTGAGAAAAAATCAATCCAAGATTTTGAAATAGTTTACACTGCTAAAGTTAAAGGTTTAGAAAACCTGCTGCGGTGCGTATCGCCGAATCAATTGAATTACTTAGTTCTGTTTTCTTCCGTAGTTGGCTTCTACGGAAACGTGGGACAATCGGATTATGCGATCGCTAATGAAATTCTCAACAAATCAGCCCACCTTTTCAAACTCAATTATCCCAATTCTCACGTCGTAGCAATTAATTGGGGTCCTTGGGATAGTGGTATGGTTTCTCCGGAATTAAAGCAAGCTTTTGCTGAACGGAATATCGAGACTATTCCCATTGAAATTGGTACAAAAATGTTAGCTGATGAACTAGCTAGTGCCAATCAAGAAACCGTGCAAGTTGTGATTGGTAGTCCCTTGGTATATATCCCAGATAAATTACCAAGCGAATTGAAAACATTTCGTATTCACAGACATTTAACATTAGCAGCAAATCCCTTTTTACAAGACCACGTAATTGCTGGTTATCCAGTTTTACCAGCGACTTGTGGACTCTTATGGATTGCTAATACCTGCGAACAACTCTATCCTGGTTTCAAAGCCTTCAGTTGTACAAACTATAAAGTTTTAAAAGGACTAATTTTCGATGAAAATTTACCAAATGAATACACTTTAGATTTGCAAGAACTTGCTAAAAATGGTATCTCTGAAATAGACTTTGATGCCAAAATCTGGAGTAAAAATTCCGAAGGTAAAATACGTTATCATTTCAGTAGTCAAATGAAAATAAAGCGGGAAATTCCTGGTGCACCAGTACACGAATTTATCAACTTAAGCCAGGATCGTAAAATCACCGCCACCGCTTCATCACTTTATCAAAATGGGGCAACTACTTTATTTCACGGAGCTACTTTTCAAGGTGTCAAATCCGTCTTAAATGCCAATCTGGACAAGATCACCATAGAATGCTACTTGCCAAAACCTGAACAAAGGCAACAAGGACAATTCCCAGTCCAAACATTTAATCCTTATATTGCAGACGTGGAGATTCATGCATTTTGGATTTGGGCACAACATTTTCATCAGGTAGCTTGCTTACCTTCAGAAATCACAACCTTTGAACAATTTGTACCTGTCCCATTCGATCAAACATTTTACGTTTCATGTCAAATCAAATCCAAAACAGAATCGAGTTTAGTTGTTGATGTCATCGCCCATAATCAGCAAGGACAAATATACACCCGAATGCTAGGAGCCAAAGGAACGATTTTGCCCAAACAACTAGATGAAATCTAAATAGAACCAGTTAAAAAACGGTCGTTGCTGAATATTTTACCTTTGCGCCTTTGCGCCTTTGCGTGAGCCTTTCCCCGATTCAGCAACACCAAAAAATCCATAAATTAGCTTGAGGACATAGGTAATGGAACAATTTCCAAAAAATCAAACTCCTAAAATAGCAATTGTGGGAATGGATTGTTATTTAGGCGGCGGTTGCAAAGGATTAGATACCTTTGAACGCAGTATTTATGAAGGAACTCAGCATTTTATTCCCATACCTCCTCAGCGATGGCAAGGAATAGAAACACAAGAAGAATTCCTAAAAAATGATGATTTTCCTGACGGTGCAGCACCATTAGGCGCATACATTAAAGATTTTGAAATTGATACTTTACGTTTAGAAATCCCACCAGAAGATGTAGAGAATTTTAATCCTCAAGAATTGTTGATGTTTGAAGTAGCCGATCGCACTTTAAAAGATGCGGCACTTACCCAAGGAAAAAGAATAGCAATTATTATTGTTACAACTACAGAATTAACTCTAAATCAACTTCCGAAAACAGATATTAACAAAGACAGTGAATCTCCAAGTCACATCGAAAATAACCTGGCTACTTATATTTCCAAAATATGGAATTTTGCTGGACCTGCGTTCACATTAACTGCCGAAGAAAATTCTGTTTTTAAAGTCTTAGAACTTGCACAAAAACTACTCGCCATTAGAGAAGTAGATGCTGTTTTAGTTGGTGCAGTCGAGCTTGCTGGAGATGGCGCTAGTGTTTTATTAAGAAATAAAATTACAAAAGTCAACACAGGCGTAAATACTCTCAGTTACGATGAAAATGTCAATGGCTGGATAGTAGGCGAAGGTGCAGCGGCTGTAATATTGAAGCTCCACGAAACAGCGAAACAAGAAAACAATCGCATCTATGCAACGATTGATGCTCTCAGTCTCGTAGAGAATTCAAAATTTGAAATCGATGCTTTGAACGTACCAATTTCTGAAGCAGTAACACAAGCTTGTCAGGTAGCTTTTGAGCTTGCAAATATCAAACCAACAGATATCAATTATTTAGAAGTTGTTGGTAGTGGAATTCCACACCAAGATGAATCAGAAATTCAAGGTTTGATTCAGGCATATCGCACATCTGAAGTAAATTTAACTTGTGCGATCGGTAGTGTCAAAGCGAATATTGGTCATACCTATGCTGTATCGGGAATAGTTAGTTTAATTAAAACAGCATTGTGTTTATATCACCGCTATATTCCCGCAGTTCCCCAGTGGTCTAAACCCAAAATGCCAGAGGTTTGGCAAGATAGTCCTTTTTATATTGCTGTTGAATCAAAACCTTGGTTTTTAGAAAAAGGAGGTATTAGAAGAATAGCTGCGATTAATGGGATGGAGGTAGATGGAAGTTACGCACATTTAATTTTGTCAGAGGAGCTATATCAAAAAAATCACAGCAGCAAATATTTAGAGCAAATGCCTTATTATTTATTTGCAATCGCTGCTGACGATCGATCGACTTTATTAGAAGAAATCCGCAATCTTCAAGAAACTATTAAAAATTCTTCTTCTCTATCTACTGCTGCTAGCCAGACTTTTGTAACTTTTCAACAGCGTCAACAAGCGACTTATGCTGTAGCAATTCTTGGGCACAATCAAGATGAATTACAGCGAGAAATTCAGCACTCCCTCAAAGGTATTACTAATGCTTTCGAGACAGGGAAAGATTGGCAAAGTCCTTTAGGCAGCTATTTTACAGCAAAACCACTGGGACAAAAAAGTAAAATCGCTTTCGTTTACCCAGGTGCTTTTAGTGCTTATCTCGGACTAGGCCAAAATCTGTTTCGTTTGTTTCCTCAACTTTATAACGATCCGTTCATCGGTAGTATTTATCAGCGTGTCGCCAACGTAGAAAAACTTATTTATCCCCGAAGCTTAGAAAAATTATCAAACAGACAATTAGAAGCTCTTGAAAAGCAATTGCTCAATGATTCAGTAGCAGTACTCGAATCAGAAATGGCCTGTGCTGGACTGATGACAGCAATTTTGAAAAATTATTTTCAAGTCAAGGCTGAATGTGCTTTTGGTTATAGTCTGGGCGAAATTAGCATGATATTGGCTCAGGGTATCTGGACTCAGTTTCAAGAAGGTAGCGAGGGCTTTAACTCATCATCTCTGCTGAAGACAAGACTATCTGGCCCGAAAAATGCCGTGCGGGAGTATTGGGGATTATCTCAACGAGAGGATGAGAAAAGCGAAGATTTCTGGCGCAACTATATTCTGATGTGTCCAGTATCTCGTGTTAAAGAAGCGATTAAGCATGAAAAGCGGGTTTATTTGCCTTTAATTAATACTACAGAAGAAGTGGCGATCGCTGGTGATATCCAAGCCTGTCAGCGGGTAATTGCTAATCTCAATTGTGATGCTTTTTCTGCTCCCTTCACCCATGTTATCCATTGCGAGCCAATGTGTTCTGAGTACGATGAACTTGTGAGATTGAATACATTCCCTACCCAAAACGTACCAGAAACTATCTTTTATTCCGCAGCCGAGTATAAACCAATTAAACTAGAGAGCCATTCTATTGCTCACAATATTGCTAAAAACCTGTGTCAGCAGCTTAATTTTCCTCAATTAATTAACCGCGTTTATCAAGATGGCTTCAACATATTCATCGAAGTAGGTGCTGGTAGCAACTGTTCTCGATGGATTGATAAAGTCCTCAACCAAAAAGAACACGTTACAGTAACTCTTAATAAAAGAGGTGTAGACGATCATACTTCTCTCATTAAATCTCTAGCCAAATTGCTTAGTTATAGAGTTAATCTAGATTTATCGCTACTATATTCTCAAATACAAGAAGTTTCGCAAAAAAGCCAGTCTAGAGCTAGAAATATAACTCTAGACAGCAACAAAATTAATTACACATCTTTGAATAAACACAATCAAAAAATTGCTCAAGATATATCTTTACATACCATCAAAAATGTGAATCAACACGAATATACACTACCAACCTTAAAGGAATTTGCCCCAATGAATTCTTCTTTTACAGAAAGTACTATCAAAAACCCTGAAACAGTCTCTCACAAACTAGAGAATATCCCAGAGCAAGTCAATCTTAAAAATAGCAACGAACCTGCTAAATTCTTGCTACAAGAACGCAATTTACAAACTGTAGAAAATTTACCAACGAAAGAAGAAAATAATCAATATAATTTGACTACTTACAATGTTGCTGAAGAACCCCATTTGCTTAACTTACGCAGCCCTTTTTATCAAAAAATGAGTGAGAATGCTTCCCGCATGACCAAAGCTCATGTTGTTTTTTTACAAGCTCGACAGGAATCACTAAAGCAAATCAGCACCATAATTCAGTTACAAATAGCTTATTACCAAAAGTTATTTGAATAATATATCACGCTCCAGATGCAGAGGAAAAAAGAGATTATTCTAATTCTGAGTCCTGAATTCTGTATTCTGCTGTATGAATGATTCACAACTCCTAGAAGTGAAAAAATTCAATCTTTCTCTCTGCGCCTGGAGCGTGAAATTTTCATTATTCAGCTACATCATCTGACCAGAGGGCTAAAAACATGATTGGCACAAACAATATACTAAATAAAAGCAGTAATTACCTGATATTTTCAGATAATTACCATCATAATCAAATTTGGCAAGGTGTTTTAGATTCTGTATGCTTTAACGAAACAGGCATAAAATCTAAGTTGCTAAATTTAGATAAACCTTGTTATATTATTAGAGTCGAAGGAAAAATTGGCGCAACTAACGAAGGTTCTCTACATCATTACAACCAAGAAAAAACCGAACAAGCAGAAATAATAATAGCTGTTCCACCAATATCAACTCAACAGTTAGGCGATCCAAATTTTCTCAAATTTCATGGTGTAAAATATGCTTATGCTACGGGAGCAATGGCTCAAGGTATTGCTTCCGAAGAACTGGTAATTGCTCTTGGAAAAGAAAGAATATTAAGTTCATTTGGGGCTGGTGGCTTGTCTCCTGCTCGCGTCGAAGCAGCCATTAACCGTATTCAAAAAGCTTTACCCCAAGGGCCTTATGCTTTTAACTTACTCCATAGTCCCAGCGAACCTGCAATTGAACGCGGTGTAGTTGATTTATATCTTAAATATCAGGTAAGAACAATAGAAGCTTCTGCCTTCTTAGATTTGACTGATAACATCATCTATTACCGAGCTGCTGGACTTAGTTTGAATGCAGCTAATCAAATCGAAATCAAAAATAAAATCATTGCCAAAATTTCTCGTCGAGAAGTTGCAATTAAATTTCTTCAACCGGCTCCCACAAAAATTTTAAAACAATTAGTTGAACAAGGTCTAATCAGTGAATTACAAGCAAGCCTAGCTGAAAAAATTCCTGTAGCTGATGATATTACCGTAGAAGCCGATTCTGGTGGTCATACAGATAATCGTCCTTTGGTTTGTTTGTTACCTTCTATCTTGGAATTGAGAGATGAAATTCAAAAGAAATATTCTTATGAAAAACCAGTTAGAGTTGGAGTAGCAGGAGGAATTGCTACACCACAATCAGCCTTAGCTGCTTTTATGATGGGGGCTGCTTATGTTGTAACTGGCTCAATTAATCAGTCCTGTATTGAAGCTGGAACTTCTGAACATACTAAACATTTGCTAGCTCAAGCCGAGATGGCTGATGTGATGATGGCTCCAGCAGCAGATATGTTTGAAATGGGGGTAAAACTCCAAGTTCTTAAAAGAGGAACTCTCTTCCCTTTACGAGCGCAAAAATTGTTTGAACTATACAAAAATTATGACTCAATTGAAGATATTCCACTAGCAGAAAGAGACAAATTAGAAAAACAAGTTTTGAGAAAAAGCTTAGAAGCAGTTTGGGAAGAGACAGTTACTTATTTGTCTCAACGTAATCCTGATAAATTAACCAAGGCTGTTAACAATCCCAAATTGAAGATGGCTCTAATTTTCCGCTGGTATCTAGGATTATCATCTCGTTGGTCTAACTTTGGTGAAAAAGGAAGAGAAATGGATTATCAAATCTGGTGTGGCCCAGCTATGGGTAGCTTCAATGACTGGGTTAAAGGTTCTTATTTATCTGATTCAAAAAATCGCCATGTAGTTGATGTTGCTAACCACATTATGACTGGAGCGGCATTTTTATACCGGATTCAAAATTTTAAAATCCAGGGTTTACAAATGCCAGTTTCCTATACCGAATATCGCCCAGCTAATTTTCAATAAAGGAGAAAAATCATGAATGCTGTCAAAATTGATAACCGAATTCCTCAAATTCAAAACAAGCTTTTTGAACAGGCACATAGCCATTCCTTAGAATTAAAACCTGTCGCTATAGCTATGAGCAAACAGGGAATTAAAGGAGAAAAGCTCTACTCTCATCCTGGAATGCTTCCTTTACCTGTACCCATTTGTGAGTATTTACTTTCCTTCAATGCTCGTCAAATGTCAATTTTATCTGCGACATTCTTTGCTAACTTTTATAAGTATGTTGCCAATAGCGAATATCAGTCTCTGATATCTAATATGAGCATTGCTGAAAAAGTTTTTGCTCAATACTCAGACGAATTTATGATTCTTCATCAGGAAACTAATGAAGAGATGGATCATATTTGGTCTTTTAGAACCGTATATAGTATGGTCTGTCGAGAAATAGGAATTCAAAGCTCGTTTGACGAACCCGGTTTTTTCTATGGAACTGTTGGTGTAATACCCCAGTCAGATTTTGAAAAGTTCGATACCCGTTTTAGTTTTGATGAAAATTTCCATACAATTCTGTCTTATCTCCAGAAAGGGAAAAGCTTTCTGAAAAACATAGTGGAAGAGACGCAGCAGCAAGATCAAAATTCCACATATCGAACTTTACGGTTTATGATTGGGGACGCCATGAGAATGTTACCCGCCGAAAAAGTTCAAGAAAGTGGCTTGGGTAGTTTGACTCTGCTGTATCGGTACATGGCTAATATAGAGCTAAAAAAAAGCGAAGCATATTTATTTGATTCTCCGGAGAATTTTGATTATGAACCACTAGCTTTTGAATTGAATCAGGGTCATTTAACAGATGAAGCACGTCACTACACAACGTCTTTTGAGTTAGGAGTAGAACTGTATAAAGCAGCTCCTCCAGAGGGTCAAGATTTCGTTAAACATTTCCTACAAATAATTGTGGAAGACTACATTAGTGCTAGTTTCACCACTTATTTGGAGAAATTAGATCTCACCGCCCAAGGAATGCTATTAACTGATACTAGAATTGGGCTGAATTCACTACGTATGTCTCTGCATCATCCTGAATTAGCTGATAAGCAGGTAGATATAAATCAACTAGTTCATTCTTGGAGACAGGTAAGTTCAAAATGGCGAAATATAATTGGTTATATCGAGCAAAAGAGTTGGCAATATAAATCTCAGCAACTAGAACGTTTGATAAAAGAACTGGGATTAGAGTTAAATACAACTAAGTTGGGTAATCGCTATGAGCGTTATAAAGATGCTCTGGCAATTAAAGAAATTCAAAAGCTTGTTGAAGTTGCCTAATAGCTGTCAGAATTCAGGAGTCAGAATGGGCTACGCCCCCTGCGCTAACAGAAGTCGGAATTATGCAAGCATCAAAATAATATTTGATGAATGAATATAGCAATAATGCTAGATGACTGAAATTTTCTGACTTCTGATTTTCTAGTGGTAAACGCTTGGAATATTAGCTACATTTGTTAACTTTCTTTCAGAATCAGGGTGAATCTAGAAATGGTAGTGTCTATTCATTTTGAAGATGATGATAAAACAGTTCAAGTCGAAGCAAACCAACGTTTAACTAAAATTTGTGACGATCATCCTAGTTCAATTTTTTTTGGTTGTCGTAGTGTTGCTTGTGGAACCTGTCTCATAGAAATTGTGAGTGGGATAGAAAATTTAGCTCCTGTCATGGATGAAGAGCAGATTTTACTTGATGTGTTGGCTCCAGATAATCCGAATATTCGCCTAGCTTGTCAATGCGTAGTGGAAGGTGATATTCGGATTCGGGTAGCTAATTAATTGGTAGCTATCACATAGCCCGATACAAATAGATGTAATTTGGACACTGCTGCAAACATAAAAATTGAGTTTTTCAACATCGCTAGATAGTGCCCAACCTACAAAGACAGAAAGACGAGAAAGTAGCGAAAGCTAAATCTATTTTCTAATAAATTTAAAGGTGTGAAAATGAGCCAGTCTATTCCTGAAACAATCAAAAAACAGTCTTATAGCGCAGAAGAAATTCAAGCTTGGTTAGTCTCTCATATTGCAGAGCAGCTAGGAGTTGAACCTAAAGATATAGATGTACGACAGCCTTTAGATAGTTACGGTTTAGAGTCAGCACAGGCAATGTTTCTTGTGAGCAAAGCGGAGAAGTTATTTGGTTTTGAGCTATCTCCCATTTTATTGTGGCATTACCCTACTATTGAAACGTTGTCTGTGCGCTTAGCTGAAGAATCTAAAGCTTCACAGTCTGAAATTTTTGAGATTTAAACTTAAAAGCTGCTCTTGAACAGACATCAAAAGTAAAAATGATTTACAACAGAAAGCTGGGACGCCTTGAACAGGCTATGGAAATTTTAAATAGCCGTGCTAAAACCTGGAACATAGTTACTATTAGTCGTATCAATGGCTGTATCTATGAAGAAACTATGAGAGAGGCTTTAGACATGATTCAGTGTCGCCATCCTCGTCTTAATTCTCGAATTGTGCGTTCTAAGAATAGTCTCAGCTTTCAAACTCAAGAAACAGCAAATATTCCTTTACGCCTTGTCAAAGTGTTAGAGAATAACCAGTGGCAAGAAGTTGTTTATGAAGAGATGAACCAGGGAATTAATAGTAGTAAAAGCCTACTGCGAGTGGTTCTTCTCCATGTTTTGGATGATGCTCATATAAACTATTTGATAACAACAGTACATCATGCGATCGCAGATGGTTTATCATCAATCCGACTTCACTCAGAAATCTTAACTTTTTGTCAAAAAATTGTGTCGGGCGAACCAATTAATTCAGTTAGTAGCTTAACTCCGCTTCCACCCATCGAACAACTAATGCCTCAATGGACTAAGGGGTTCAGAGGTAAGATAAATAGCGCGATTTTTTTGTTGCAGCTTGGGTTACAAGAAATCTGGAATCGACCAAAAACATTAGGCTTTGAAAAGTATGTATCTATTGCAAAGCGTAGTTCCAATATTATCCACAGACAACTTGACCAAGAATTAACCCAAAAGTTTGTAAATTGTTGTAGGCAAGAAAATACAACAGTACACAATGCTTTATGTGCTGCACTGATGTTGACAGTAGCTAGAACAATCACTAAAGGTCATAGAAAAGATATACGAGTAAATTGCCTATCATATCTTGATTTGAGAAGATATTTAGAACCTGCAATTAGTGATGAACATCTAGCTGTATTAGCCTCATCTATTATGGGATTTCACCTCATAAAATCAAACAGTTCCTTCTGGGAATTAGCTAGAGAAGTGAAATATAAGCTGGAAGCGAGTAAAAATCACGGCGATCTCTTTAGAATGATTTTAATCGCCAAGCATCTGATCGATATTTGTTGTATTTACCCCAAAAAAATAGCTGCCACAGTCTCTGTTTCTAATGTTGGCAAAATTAATATCCCCAAGAATTACGGCAATTTTGAACTCGAAGAAATCAGTTTCATCAGTTCTAATGGTTTTTTTGCAGGTATTTTTGCTATCCATGTATCCACATTTAATGGAAAAATGCTGTTGAATGTTGCATTTTCTCAACCTTCAATTAGTCCAAATACTATGGAGGAAATTGTAAATAATCTTATGTCCTCTATTTTAGACATTTGTAATTTAAATTGTGATTCTTCTTGAAAGTAGTAAATACTGAATACTCAACAATTCAAATCAAATACGATCAAATAATAATTCATAACTTATGACTGATGACAAAACGATTGATTCCGAATTCTGCATTTTTATGCAAATACTGCAACTCTTATTAAGAGGCTGATAAACCATGATTTTCAAACAATTAGGAAATGATCAAATTATGAACGTATCAGAACTTGTGGAAAACCTTACACAACAGGGTGTTCATTTGTGGGTTGATAACGAAAAATTAAAGATTCGCTCGCCAAAAGGAGTAATCACACCAGAAATTCAGGAGAAAATAGTTGCTTACAAAGCAGAAATTGTGGCATTTCTGCACGAGATAGATGTAGCTACAGACTTACAGGCTGTCCCTTTAAGTCAGGGGCTAAATCTGCAAACCATTGGTCGTTTAATTGGTGGATTTGCTGAGCAATTATCTGTGGAGTATAAGCCGCCAATTATTGATCCTAAAATTATGGCTCAAAAGCTAATAGTTACATTTAAACCTTTACCTAGTAGTTACAATAATCAAGAAATTCTCAACTTTCGCCAAGAACTAAAAGAGAAACTGAGAGATTATGGTGTCAAAATATTATCTTGGGAGGAAGCGATCGCAGAATTTAATTATGACCTTATACTCCCGGTAATTAACAAAAAGAAAAATTTTAAATTTAAGGGTATTAAATCCGAAGTCAATGCAATTATTGATGTAGAAATACCTCCTTCATTTCTCAGAAAAATAGGCATTATTCTAGCAGAATTAGTCTATCTAATTTATTCTAGCTTAATCTTAAACGAGCGAAAACTTCCTGTGATAAAAATAGCTAGATTGAGCAGTTGGGCTGAGGATTATGCAGCTAAGTATGTTGATAATCCTAGCAAAACACAAGTAATTGTAATTACAAAGATAGACCATGATTTTATCAATCCTGTCATTCCATATAAACAAAAAATAAATATTGGTTTAAACACTTTAATTAGAACATTTTCAGAAATTGTTATTGGAGTATCATCTGATAAAATTTCCATATTAAATATGAATCTTTCGGATTCTATTTTTACAAGGAATGAGATTAGTAATTTTGTTTTAAAATCACTAATTCCTAAAGTTTTTGTGCCAATTTCTCCACTTTTACTAAGTCGATTTGAGATAGAAAAGTATAATCCTCAAGAATCTATTTATGCTGCCAAATTAGTTACATTAGGTCAAGAATTGGCATCAACAGGTTTATTCCCTCCTGGGTTTAAGCTGGATGAAGTTATTAAAAGAAAATCCCATAGAGATATTGTCAGTATCATTATAAATGGTAGGACGGGTGTTTCTTATGGTTTTGTTGCTTACGCTGAACCACCACAATATTTCGGAGAACCAGAAATAACAAAAAATGAGTGGGAAAATCTATTAGCTGTTAAGGGATTTAGTAGTAATGAAATTCGTCAAAATGATAAAGGTAGACGTTATATTAGAATCAAAAAAGCGGAAGAATATGTATTTAGACAAATACCCGATATTTGGCTTGTAAGTTCTCGCTCAGGGTCAAATAAAACAGACTTGAGTATCGGTGACGATGTTATCAGAATTGGTTTGAAAGAAAAACTATATCTCCAACTACCTAAAGTTATTCGTTCGGAGTTAGTAGACATGAAACCTTCTTATGATATCTATGTCATGCTTGCCATCAGTCTTTCTGCTGCTTTATATACACCAGAATTAATCAAAAATGGTGCGCCAATTGTTCATTTCCACGGCTATCCAGCATTCGATTGGTTCAAACCAAATGAATACTGCGTTGGAGTAGATAATCCGTCAGTACCTTGTGGAACTTATGAATCCGGGGTATTCAATTTTCTAGGTATTTCTAGCTTAGCTAATCAACAAGCAAGCAACATATCTTTAGTTAGTTTGATAGAACCAGATCATGGTGCAAATTTTATAGCTCATGATTTAGAATATTTAGTTCAAAGATTGAAAGATGGGTGTAAACAGGGACAAATTGAACTAGGTGGAAAACATTTTGCTTCTCTAAAATCTAAGATAAAAGAATGCAGAATATAAAATTACGGAACAAACTCTGACAGCAGTTTTCATGTAAAAGGGTCTGGGGATTGATATAGCAGTCCCAAATCATTCGTGAGAATTTCAGATAGTTATAACTCCCCTGACCAAGGCTACGGTGTATACACAAGTCCTAAAATCCTTGCTTGGTAAGATACAAGCCGATATTAGCAAGGTTTTGAGTTGAGCAAGTGATTATCAATATTATCAGCTTATTGATAGAACTTTAACGGAAAATCAAGGATTTTAAAAATAATTTTCCGTTCTTTTCTGTCCATTTGATTCCCAATTCGACTTGTGTATACACGGTAGCTGAGCAAGGGGGGAAAGCGTTAGCTGGGGGGTAAATTTTATTACAAATAACTTAGGATTGCTATAGTAATTCTATATGAATTGTCAGAATTGAAAGCCACAAAACCCCGACTTTTCAAATAAGTCGGGGTTTTGTTTACAGATTTATCCCAATTTCTAAGATCTGTATATGATGAGTTGCATATGAGTTGCAATTGAGTATCTCGCTGGGATAATATGCTTACAAATCACAACTGGATTGGTTAATTAAACAATTCTAATACCGCTTTTACAGCAGTAATATTATTGTTAGGAGACACTAGTTTTAGGAAACTCCTGCTTTTAGATGTCTGCAATCTGATAGCTAATTTTGGACTCAGCAACACCTTAATTTTTGTTACTCATACCCAAAATTTATTGAATCACCGTAGTTGATTTCAAGACTTTCAATGCTAAATGTTGAACTATTAAGCATATATACCAAGTATTAGACCATGAATAAACAACAGCTTTTTGTTGAAAATATTTAAAGTGAGTGAAAATATGGTGCATAATCCGAGTTATTTAATTTATATTATTCACCCATATAAAATAATTACAGTAAAAAATACTGCCTAAAGAGATAGCAAAGTTTATCTAAAAAAGCTGTTATATAGAGCTTAGTTTTCTCAAATAGAGTGACAGCAACAGGATAAGATTTAAGGTGTTTATCATGACAAATTTAGCAGGTAAAACAGTACTTTTGACAGGTGCATCACGCGGTTTAGGAGTATACATTGCTCGCGCTCTAGCTAGAGAACAGGCAACTGTAGTTTGTGTTTCTCGTTTGAAGTCAGGACTAGATATAACATGCGCTCAAATCAGAGCTTTGGGTGGGAAAGGGATAAGTATTCCCTTTGATATTAAAAATGTGACAGAATTATCAACTCTCAAGCAGCACATTAATAAAATTGTTGGTCCAGTAGATATTATAATTAATAATGCTGGCATAGAGATTTACGGAGATTTTGTTGATTATTCTCTAGAGGATCTCCAGTCAATATTAACAATTAATCTACTCGCTGCTGCTGAATTAACCCGTTTGTTTCTGCCAAGTATGTTGGAGCGGCGTACTGGTCACATTGTTAATATTGCTTCTCTAGCTGGGAAAAAGGGAGTCCCTTACAACAGTATTTATTCTGCGAGTAAAGCTGGTTTAATTATGTGGACTGATGCTATGCGACAAGAATTAGCTGCTACTGATACTAATATCTCGGTAATCTGTCCAGGATATATCTCTGAAACTGGTATGACTGTTAATAGTCGTGTATCTGTTCCTTGCTTAGCAGGTATATCTACACCAATAGATGTAGCAAATGCAGTAATTAGAGCTATCAAACAAAACAACGCAGAGATAATTGTTAATCAAAATCTGCTAACAGCAAATATGACTAAACTAATGTTTGCTATTGGGCAATTTTGTCCAGAATTTGTAGATAGAGTTTATCACTGGTTGGACATAGTTAAGCTGAACCGCAGGCGTGCAAATGCAAAAAAAATTGCAGCAGATCATATCACTGCGCCAGTTCATCATTATGGAATACGTCACAAAAACAGTTAAGTCCTGTTAATAATTTGCTTCCAGATAGATGAAGAAATTTGCAGCAGTATTTAAATTCGTTTGTAGTTTCAGGCTACCTCGATCTGTAATGGCGATCGCTTAAGATCAACTTGTAGATCGCTATTTACTCTGCAAAAACAATTAACAATTTGTTTCTCATGTCTGGTGCAATACAAATACTTGTATTTTTGACTTGAATAATAACGCGATCGCTACTATCTAAAATCACAGTAAATGTAGCCTCGATTACTGTGTATGAAATTGCGTTGGCGACTAAGTTATCTCTCGAAGGAGTAAAGCAATGTTTTTCACTAAATTATTACCATTCCAACAATCTAGCAATTTCGTAGAAGAGAGAATTACATTACGAGAAAAACAAGACAGAACTTTAGAAGCAGATGTACAAGCTGTTCTGTCTTATAGAAATTGGATTCAGACTAAAGCTAATAATACTTTTGACAACACGAGACTATTAGGAATAGTTGCAACTACTAAAGGAGCCGAAAATTATTTACCTTATACCATCCCCAAAATCATTCAACAAATCTCAGAAATGGGGATGATGGCTGATATAGTCATCGGTTTGAATAATGGTTTTGAATGTCCAACTGTTATCGATCAATTTGTTTTGCTGTCAAATCTCCAAGTCATTCATCTATATACTGGGGAAAAGCTGGCAAACAATATTCCAGCGCCAATATTTGACAATGTAATGTGCCAAGGTGAACCATATTATTTAAATAATATGGAGAACCCTCATTGCAGACATAGAATATTTGTTGTGCATCAAAAAGAAGGGAAACATTCAGCAGGCAAAATCCGCATTTTAGGAGATATTTATGGTTCATTACTGCTTAAGAGTATAAAATATGGATGGATACCACCTGCAATTTTAGTGACTTTTGATGCTGAATCTCTCTTTTTAGCTAATCAAAATTATTCAATTATTGATCCAGAGTCTAACGGCTTAAAGTTAATAGTAAATCAACTACAAAATTCCCCTGAAATAGATATCTTGGGTGCAAGAAATAAGTTTGCTGTTTATCAAAAAGATATAGTAAATGGAGTTGAAGTTTTACTTCCTAATTTTAGTGAAGAAGTGCCTCCTATCCAATGGTTTCTGGATATTGTTCATGGTAGATTCAGCGGCTATCAGTGTAAATGGGGAGGAGGTACAGTTGGTAAAACTGACACAATAGTTAGTTTGTTAGCAGTAATTGCTGAAAGATATCCTGGAAGAGGTGAAGACGCTTTTCTTACTATCTTAGCTAAACATGCAGGGTTTGTAGACAACATATTTCTAGATGTTATTTCTACAAACAGAACGCCTAGTATTACAGATATGACAATGGATAAGCCGCCAAAAAAGGCTTGGATAGAACAAGTATATAGATGGACTGCTTATCTTCAAGGATTGAAATTACTTTATGGAGAACATAATATTAAAATGATAATAGATCCCGGCTTTCCCTGGTTTACTGTGACAAAACCAATTCGATTTTTAACAAAAATTATAGGTGATGAACAAATAAACTTCAATACAGTAATTAAAAAAATTCAAGTTTTGGCAATCGCTTTTATTGCCTTTCGTCAAATCAATAAAAGAAGTATAGAAAACCCTGATATTTTACAAGGCAATAGAGCAAAAGCCTTTTGGTAAAACTAACTCAGTGGATAATAATATCATCGAAATAAACTTCGACCTTCAGGAAATTAAAAATATGATCTTTTTTACTGACCAGCGTGTAAGTCTTCCTTCTCCTCTTGTTAAACCACTTGATGATAACAACTGGATTATTAATTTAATTGCTGAAATTACTCATGAATCTGTTGAAATTGTTCGCCATAATCTAGAAGAAGAAGAAATTCGTCTTGGTAGTAAACAAATCCGTGAATTTCATGAACAGGGTTTGTTACCCCATGTCTGGAACGAAAAGATGAGCGAATTTTACAAGAATACAGATGCATTTTTGTACAATTTGGTGGCGTGGAACCGTAATCACATTAAGCTACAAATGCGTGATTGGATCGGGAAGTATTTGAGCCGGGAAAAGAGTTCTCCTTTGGATATTCTCTGTTTAGGGGATGGGTTGGGCATTGATACTCTTTATTTGGCTCAGGCAGGACATCATGTTACTTATTATGATGTTCCAGGCTATACGGAAACATTTGCTCGTCGGCTCTTTGGAGACTCTAGCTTGCCAGTATCTATTGTTAATGATATTGAGGCAATTTCTCAAGAAGCTTATGATGTGGTTTTGTGCTTAGATGTGCTAGAACACGTTTCCGATCCACCCTCTTTTGTGGCTGAAATTGCCGGCTATTTGCGATTTGGAGGAACAGCTATTATCCATGCCCCATTCTATTTAGTTAATGAGAATTATTTGACACATCTGAAGTCAAATCAGAAGTATAGCGGCAGGTTGGATCTGTTTACCAAACAGGGATTACATTTGGTTGACGGGCAACTTGCCTGGAACCCTATTGTACTTCGTAAAATTGACCAGAAAACGCAACTCCCCACAAGGTGGAATTTACATTTGTGGAGTATTCACTTAATGGGACTCTATATTGCTATTAGCACTCGGATATGGGGGAATCCATTTTTCTGGATTATTCCAAAGAATAGATCTGTGTTGAAAATAGGAAGTAGGAAATAGGGAGTAGGGAGTAGGGGAAAAAAAAGTGGCGATCGCTCTTGCAATAAATAAATCCATACTATCTCCAATTGTATGAAAAAAGGGATCGCTATTCCAGCTCCACAAGCACTCATAAACCCGCATTTCTCACAAGCTTGAGATCAGAGGGGCAGAGGGGCAGAGGGGCAGAGGGGATTGAACTTGGCACATTGAACTCTCCCCTGCTCAAGAGCTCAAGGTTTTGAGAGATGTGGTGAGAAATCCGGGATAAAGAGAGTTTATTATCGCTTGTCAAGCAATTTCCTTAATCAGGATTATATATGAACTTTACTTTCAACACATGGACTTTCGTCTTCGCTGCTAGCATCAATACTTGCATTGGAAATCTGCTGTTGAAGCGATCGCGCCTTGAAGCCCCCGACCCTGGTTTAGTATCATTGGTATTGTCCCCTTGGTTTATCAGCGGACTGGTTTTCTACAGCATAAATTTAGTGCTATTTGGCAAAGCATTAGATAAACTACCAGTTTCCACAGCTTACCCTGTCTTCGCCGGGTTGGGATTTGCCCTGATTGCTATTACTGGGAATTGGTTTTTTGGAGAACGCCTTGCCCTCAACCAATGCTTTGGACTGGGAATAATTTTGATTGGAATTATTATTATGTCACGTTATTAATTTATCAATCTCAATTTGTGATAATTGCAAGCGACAGATCCTTGACTTTTTACCAAAAGTCGGGGATTTTGTTTTTTACTAATGATGCCGGATTTTTATAGCAGTCGTAAATCATTTGTGAGAATTTGAAATTGTTGCTATCCTCCTTGGTAAGGACGACGTTAGCCGCACGGTGATTTTTCTTGTAACTTAATTTAGGATTGCTATATATCAATCAAATGATTTATTTCAGAATATCTACGGTAACGATAACCAAAGCGATCGCGGTATTTTAATCTCAATAAATCTTAAATTATCAGGTTAAAAATATCACAAAGTATGACAATTCGAGAATGTATAAGCCCTCGCCAATGTCCAGCCGCACTCAAACCTAGCCCCCAGCTTGTGCTTTATAGTACAGCAAAACTCTGACGAATGCCGAACCTATTCTCTTCTAGAATGTGAGAAGCCGCACTCTAGGAGTCTTGGCGTCTACGCAGCTAGGCAAAAAACCTCTTTTTTCACACTCTGACTTCGATGGAGACTTGTGCAGTGTATGGGTTTTGATCGTGGAATTTTTAAATAATTTTTTCTCTGCTAATCAGTTTATTCCCCACGGACATTGCTACCTCTGGAAACCAGAATTGGTATGGTTGCATCTGCTTTCAGATGTGCTAACTGGACTTGCTTATTATTCAATTCCAGTAATGCTAGTTTATTTTGTTCGCAAACGGCGAGATCTGCCTTTTGACTGGATCTTCCTGATGTTTAGCACATTCATTGTCGCTTGTGGCACAACCCATTTAATGGATGTGTGGACTCTTTGGTATCCTACCTATTGGGTATCAGGGTTAATCAAGGCAATTACCGCTTTTGTCTCCGTAGCTACGGCCATAGAGCTTGTGCCATTAATACCACAGGCATTAGCTTTGCCGAGTCCTGCCCAACTAGAGGCGGCTAACTGTCAACTGGCAAAGGAAATTGCTGAGCGCAAACGAACTGAGGAGATTTTAAGGGAAAGTGAGCAACGCTGGCAATTAGCTTTGCGTGGCAATAATGATGGAATTTGGGACTGGAATGTTAAAACTAATGAAGTTTTCTTTTCCACTCGTTGGAAGGAAATGCTCGGTTATCAAGATCAGGAAATTTCTAACCATTTAGATGAAATGTTGACACGAGTGCATCCCGACGATCTCGATTGGGTAACACAAGCAGTTCAAGATCACTTTGCTAAGAAAACACCTTTTTACATTACCGAACACCGAGTTTTATGTAAAGATGGCAGCTACAAATGGATTTTAAATAGAGGCCAAGGGCTGTGGGATGAACACGATAATGTAGTGCGGATGGCAGGTTCACATACGGATATCACTGAGCGCAAGCAAGCAGAGGAAGCGCTAAGTAGCCTACTTGGACAACTAGAAAATATCGTTGAAGAAAGAACAGCAGAGTTAACAAGAATTAATCGATCGCTACAGACAGAAATTACTCAGCGCCAGCGAATAGAAGAAGCATTGCGCGAAAGTGAACAGCGATTCCGGTCTGCATTCGATCAAGCTGCTGTTGGCATTGCTCATGTGGCAATAGATGGAAGATGGTTGTTAGTTAACCAGAGGCTTTGCGATATTCTTGGTTACACACTCCAAGAACTACAATTGCGAACTTTCCAAGATATTACCCACCCAGACGATCTTGAGGCTGACCTGAAATATATTGACGAAATTTTAGCAGATCGTATTTTAACTTACTCAATGGAAAAGCGCTTTTTTTGCAAAGATACTTCCATAGTTTGGGTTAATCTCACGGTAGCTTTAATGCGTGAATCTAGCGGGGAGCGAAAGTATTTTATTTCTGTGATTGAAGATATTAGCGATCGCAAGCACTCACAAGAGCAAATCAAAGCATCACTCTTAGAAAAAGAGGTGTTATTAAAAGAAATTTACCATCGTGTCAAAAACAATTTACAGGTGATTTCAAGTTTGCTAAATTTGCAATCTGCGTATATCAAAGACAAACACGATTTGGCAATATTCCAACAAAGTCAACAGCGAATTGCATCAATAGCTCTGATTCACGAAAAACTGTATCAATCTCAAGACTTAGCAAGGATTAATTTTAGGGAATATACTCGAGATTTAGTAGGAAGTTTATTGACTGCATACGAAGTAAATGAAGATGCGATCGTCGTGCAAATAAATATTGACGAGGATGTTTTACTAGGTTTGGATACAGCGATTCCTTGTAGCTTAATTATCCATGAACTTGTATCTAATTCATTAAAATATGCATTTCCCGCAGGTAGAAATGGTTCAATTTATATTGAACTTAATCAAAGCGATGACAATAATTTTCTTTTGATAGTTAGTGATGATGGTATTGGTTTACCTCCAGACTTTGATTTGCAAAAAATGGCATCTTTAGGTTTACAATTAGTAGATGCTCTTACCTATCAATTAGCAGGAACTATCAATATCAAAGGCGATAGAGGAGTAGAATGTCAGTTGACATTTCCATTTATACAAATATAAATAAAGAAACTCGAAGATGACAAACGCAAAAATTTTAATTGTAGAAGATGAAGCTATTGTTGCTAAAGATTTACAATATCGATTAAATAAATTTGGTTACATAGTTGCTGCCATAGCTTCTTCTGGAGAAGAAGCTATTAATAAAGCGATAGAAAATTTGCCAGATTTGGTGCTAATGGATATTAGACTCAAAGGAAATATGGACGGAATAGAAGCTGCTCAAGAAATCTCTAATCGGTTAGATATTCCAATAATTTATTTGACTGCTTATGCAGATGATAAAACATTAGAGCGAGCCAAGGTAACTGAACCATTTGGCTATTTACTCAAGCCTTTTAAAGAAAAAGAATTACAAACTAACATTGAAATAAGTTTGATCAAACATGGACTGCAAAAGCAATTAAAAGCTAATAAAAAATGGCTGGATGCACTTCTAAAAAGTATCAGCGATGGTGTGATTGCTAGCGATCTGCAAGAATTGATAACTTTTATGAATCCTGTAGCTGAAAATCTAACTGGATGGAAACAGGAAGAAGCTTGTGGTAGAAATTCATCAGAAGTATTCCATATTGCCAATGCACAAACTCATCACCCTATTGAAAATCCGATCGTAAAAGTCCTTCAAGATGGTACGACTGTCAGTCTACCAACAGAAACAATTTTGATTGCTAAAGACGGCGCAGAAATACCAATTGATGATAGTGCTGCACCAATTAAAGATGACAAAGATAAAATTACAGGTGCTGTGTTGATATTTCGGGATATTACTGAACGTAAACGAGCCATTGAAGCGCGTCAAAAGCAAATTGAGCAAGAGCAACTTGTGAGCCAATTAGAGGAGATAAATGAACTCAAAAATGACTTCTTGAGCTTAGTTTCTCATGAATTGCGATCGCCTCTGAGCAATATCAAGGTAATGATTCAAATGTTACAAACTTCTACTGATATCGAGGAAACTCAGCACTATCTAGAACTGATGGACGCTGAGTGCGATCGCGAGCTACAACTCATCAACGATTTACTAGACTTACAACGCCTAGAAAGCTCATCCTACTCAATAATTACACCTGATGCGTTGTTCTTGCAACAGTGGCTACCTTGGGTGATTGAGCCATTTCAAATGCGTATTCAAGAACATCAGCAAACTCTACAGATAAATCTTCCTGCAAATCTACCACCACTGTCCTCAGATACCACCAGGTTGGAACGAATTGTAGTAGAATTACTCAACAATGCCTGTAAATACACACCTGCGGGTGGTCAAATTATCCTCAGTGTAGGTCACAATTCTTCAGAAATATCCCCAAAAACTATTATCACTATCAGTAATTCAGCAGAAATTCCAGCAACAGAATTACCGCGAATCTTTGAAAAATTCTATCGCCTCCCTCATGCAGACATCTGGAATCAAGGTGGTTCGGGATTAGGTCTACCTATAGTGCAAAAATTAGTTGAACAACTCCAAGGAAACATTCAAGTGGAAAGCAGCAACGGAAGAACAACATTCACCCTGAGGTTACCTGATTTATAGTTTTTTAGCTTCTATCAGTTACAAAAACTGAGATAATTAGAAAGAAGAATTCAGAATTCAGAATTCATAATTCAGAATAAGAAAGTGGGGTATTTAATGTCATTAACTACATCTTCCACACCTCAGGGATTTAGCGCATTTATTACTAACTTGGGAATCCGAGATACAACAGATGATTTTGTCTTGATTAAATCAGAAGTTCCTTGTGTAGCTGATGGAGTTTTTACTCAAAGTCTTTTCGCTGGGCCGAGTGTTACTATTAGCCGCGATAATTTAAAAGATTCACAAGCACAAGCAATTGTGGTTATATCTAAGAATGCAAATGTCGCTAATGGTTCCGTTGGTATCGCTGACGCCCAAGAGGTTTTGCAATTAGTTGCAACTGAAACTGGAATTGCTGCACATAATATTGTGATAGCTTCTACAGGTGTAATTGGTAGACGTTACCCCATTGAAAAAATCCGCGCCGGTTTATTAGGATTGGGGAAAAAATTGACTGCTGCTGATTTTCATGCCGCAGCCCGTGGTATTATGACCACGGATACAGTAGCAAAACTAGCTACACGGCAAATCGGAAATGCCAAGCTGGTGGGAATTGCCAAAGGTGTCGGTATGATTGAGCCGAATATGGCTACCCTCCTAACTTTCTTTTTTACTGATGCTGCTATTGAAGCAAACAGCCTGCGTTCTATTTTTCGCTCTACTATCGATAAAACATTTAATTGCTTGAGTGTGGACACTGACACTTCTACTAGTGACTCCGCCGTAATTTTAGCAAATGGTTTAGCAGGTGAAGTTCCACAAGCCGATTTTGCTAATGCATTGCAAGAAGTTGCACATGAATTAGTGCTGAAAATTGCCAGAGATGCAGAAGGCGCTACTAAGATTATTCAGGTAACTGTCGATTCCGCTATCAACTATCCCTCTTCTGTCACTCTCCGGCATTAGCAAGTAGTAACTAAGTGAAATTATCCAGAAGCATAACAGGGTTTAAATTGATTCATTTCACTAATTAATTGATTGAATCCCAGCAATAAATTAGAA
>JAESFX010000180.1_pt1 | contig 55116 bp, 45 predicted proteins | sample 9269501 | NCBI WGS metagenome assembly JAESFX01 (sample SAMN14515570, study PRJNA621655) | algae metagenome | isolation source: Desmonostoc geniculatum HA4340-LM1 and co-occurring heterotrophs from cave... | place: USA: Maniniholo cave, Kauai, Hawaii | collected 2009-07-28
CTGGCAGTATTCGTCCACAAATTTTACTGTGGGTGCGGGTGGGCGAGGCTCAACCATACTCTCTGTCTGGTGTTTTTGCGATCGCTCCTAATTATACTTTGTCGAGAGTGATAAAAGAGGGTTAATCTCTCTCAGATGATAACTGAATAACCATGAGGGTGACTCCAATTAAAAGAGAAGTCCCTCTCCGTAGGTGCAACGGTAACAGCATCATCCCTACGGTAGCGACTAGCCATCAATCCGTAAAGCGGGATGAAAAGGAGTTAAAAACTGGCAGCCTAAGCTGGTTTCCTTCGAGCATGAACCCATGAATAGCGAAAGCAAAGATGCGCCGAACCATCGTCATCTAGTTTTACAAGACAATCTAGGGCAGCAAACAGTTTCAAGCTTGCAGCCAAGTGGTGGCGATCGCACCCAATTTTGTCTGTAACGCTACACTAAAAAAGTAAAGAAATGTAAATAAATTAAATTTTGCAACCGTGGAAAATATCACATTGGGGCAAAATGGCCCAGTCGTTACACCTTTGTGCATAGGTACTTGGGCTTGGGGTGATAAACTCTTTTGGAATTATGGCAATGACTACGGCCCAGAACAGTTAAAAGAAGCCTTCACCGCAGCGCTACAAGCTGGTGTTAACTTCTTCGACACTGCCGAAGTCTACGGAATGGGATTATCAGAGACATTTTTGGGGCAATTTATGCAACAGACACAACAAAGAGTGCAAATCGCCACCAAATTTGGCCCCCTACCCTGGCGATTTACGGGTCAATCCGTCTCTGATGCTTTAACACAGAGTCTCAAACGCCTACAAGTAGAGCAAATCGACCTCTACCAAGTACATTGGCCTTTTGCTTTCTTTTTAAGCCAAAAAACTCTGATGAATGCTTTAGCCGATGAAGTGAAGCGGGGTAGAATTGCCGCAGTTGGCGTGAGTAATTACTCAGCAGAGCAAATGCGAGACGCTCATCAAATATTGGCAGATCGGGGAGTGCCTTTGGCTGTGAACCAAGTACGCTATTCTTTACTCAGTCGCCAAATTGAAAGTAAGGGTATTGTGGCAACTGCCCGTGAGTTGGGTGTGACTCTGTTAGCTTATAGTCCTTTAGCTCAGGGACTACTTACAGGCAAATACACTATTGATAGTGCTGAAATTCCCACTGGTGCGAGGAAGATAGACCCGCGATTTAATAAAGAAGGCTTACAAAAAATTGCACCAGTAATATCTTTGCTACGTAACTTCGGAGAAAAATACGATCGCACCCCAGCCCAAGTTGCTCTCAATTGGTTAATTTCTCAGGGTAACGTCATTCCCATTGCTGGAGTGAAGACAGCCGAACATGTACGTCAAAATGCCGGCGCTTTAGGTTGGAAATTGAACGAGGATGAAATTCAAGAGTTAGAAAAAGTTAGCCGTCCCTGGCTGTAGAGACGTTGCAATGCAACGTCTCTACTCAAACACCAAAGGCCAAATTTCTGACACTACTAGCTCCCAACCTGGTAATAAGTCTGGTAGTGTCAGTTTGTCATTGTCCTGCAAAACTATTGGCTCTTGGTTGAGGCGATAAACTGTGAGCGTCAATTTGTCAGGATCGATGAGGATACCAACTGTAGATCCCAGGTGTAAAAATAGCTGAATTTTTTCTACTAATGGTTTGATTCGGTCTGACTTAGATTTTATTTCTACCATCAAGTCAGGCACTAGTTCCACAAAGTCCCGCTTGCTGATTTTAAGTCTATCAGCACGCACAAAAGACACATCAGGAGCGCGGAGATTTCGTTTTTCGTTATCAGCTTCTTTGCCATTTTCTGTTTCTAACGTAGGCAAAATAAAACCAGCGCTGGAACCAGTCACCCGTCCTAGCCTTTGTGGACGCACCCAATTACCTAGCTGCCGCGCAAACTCTATACCTATTTCTTCTGACTCAAAATCTGATGGCCCCATAACAACTATGTTTCCGTCTACCAGCTCCATCTGCCATTCTGGATGCTCTGCTTGTAGTTGCTCTAAGTCTGGAATAGTGAACATAAGACCACGAAGAATGCATCTTTAATTCATCTTCCTACAAACTTGTAGAAAAACAGGACTTACGCAAGTGTCACAAAAAACAAAATTTTTTTGCTCGTAGTAAGGGCTGAAGCCCTTATTTTGAGGACTAAAGTCCTCACTACAAACTTAAAATAATATGCCAGTTGCGTAAGTCCTAAAAAAGTTATACCATTTTGGATTTTAGATTTTGGATTTTGGATTGTAAGGCAGTTGTTGCATAAACTTTTGAGCAATCCATTTGTCACAATCATTTTTCAAATTGGTATTACCCAAAAAGTCAAAAAGTCAAGAGTCGAAAGTCAAAATCTTAACTCCTAACTCTTAACTCTTTCAATTTTAGATTTTGAATTTGGGATTTTGGATTGAAAGAAAAATATAAAACCTAAAATCCAAAATTCCTTAACTCTGTCAATTTTAGATTTTGAATTTGGGATTTTGGATTAAAGCAAAAATCTAAAATCTAAAATCTAAAATCCAAAATTCATTAACTTCTAACTAAGAAGCTGATTCCCTAGCTGTAGGTGAACCTAGCTTTTTACTTGTAGGGGATGCAGAAGACTCACGACCATTTGTCCGCAGTTTTGGCTTGGGAGAAGAATGTCTTTCTTCATCTCCATTGCTGCTATCTGATTTCCACGCAGAACGGGGGCGATCACCAGAAGATTCGCGGCGCTTGCCAAGTCTGGGTTTGGGAGTGGCGGGTTCTTCTTGGGGAATTTCCACATCTGAGTTCAACCAAGCGGGACGAGTTTGGTCGTAAGCAATTTGCAATGCTGCTGCGGCGATCGCCTGAGCATCATATTTTTCAATCAATTCGCTGACGATGGGCAAAAATGAAGCCAAACGCTCACCAGCTAAAGCTTCCCGCACTTGTTCTTGCAATTTCAGGATGTGTCGCGCTTCAATTTGTGCCCGTGTGGGAATTGTCAGCACTTGCCAAGCTTGGCGGTTATGACGTTCAAATGTCTGTTGCTTGCGTCGCTCAAATGGCTGCACTAGAGAAATTGCGGTTCCTTCTTTACCAGCACGACCAGTACGACCAATACGGTGAACGTAGGTTTCTACGCTATCAGGTAAGTCGTAGTTGATCACATGGGAGAGTTGATCGACATCTAATCCGCGTGCAGCAATATCAGTTGCTACCACCCAGCGTACTTGACGATTCCGGAATCGGCTCAATAACCGCTCCCGCGCTTGTTGGGACAAGTCACCGTGGTATTCATCTACACTATGACCAGCAGATTGCAGTTGATTGGTGAGTTCAGCGGCGGTACGTCTGGTGCGAACAAAGATTAAAGCTGTTTCTGGATCTTCCATTTCCAGAATTGGCTGTAAAGCTTTGGCTTTTGTCCAGTGGCGGGGGATCAGGTAAGCTACTTGGTTAATTTTGTTGGGTGCGGCTTTTGGCTGTTCGACGGTGACCGTTGCTGGCGATCGCAAAAATTTGTTCACCAAGGAGCGAATCGAGGGTGGCATTGTCGCCGAAAATAAAGCTGTTTGGCGATCTGTGGGTGCTTGGGAGAGGATTTTCACCACATCGTCGATAAAGCCCATGCTCAGCATTTCATCGGCTTCATCTAAGACAAACCATTTTACTTGATCGAGCTTCAAACAGCCGCGATCGAGTAAATCTATTACCCGTCCTGGGGTGCCGACAACGATGTGAACGCCACGTTTGAGCTGTAACATTTGCCGCTCAATTGATTGACCACCGTAGATTGCTAAGACGCGCAATCCGTCATTGCCGATAAACTGGGCGATCGCATCGTGAACTTGCATTGCTAATTCACGAGTTGGTGTTAAAACCAAGGCTTGCACAGCTCTTTGATTAATATCCAGCCGTTCTAAAATTGGCAGTGAAAATGCTGCTGTTTTACCCGTCCCAGTTTGAGATTGACCCACCACGTCACGACCAGCCAACAATTGGGGAATTGCTTGGGCTTGAATATTAGTAGGTTCGGTAAAGCCGATTTTTTCTAGTTGCTCGACGCGTTCTTGGGAAATACCTAGTTCTTGAAACGAAAGATTCATTAATTCTCCTAAATTTTATCTAAGGATTTTTGGATTAGTCATTAGTCATAGGGCATTGGCCATTGGTCTTTTGCAGTTACAAATGACAAAGAACAAATGACAAATGACAAATTAGTTATTGACAACTTGACCATATAGGTCATATGCATCAGCGTGGTGAATCGCTACTGGGACGATGGTTCCCAACTTTGCCTGTCCTTGGACATAAACTTGACCATCGACTTCTGGGGAAAATCTACTTGAGCGACCGATTAATTCACCACTTTCAGGATTTTCTTGCTCAATCAGGACATCGACGATTTTGCCTACTTCCTGTTGATTTTTCTTTTGGGAAATCGGTTGCTGGAGTGCCATCAGTTGGTCTCGGCGATCGTCCATGACTTCTTGAGATAACTGATTTGGCAGGTTGTAGGCGGGGGTTCCTTCTTCCGGGGAGAAAGTGAACACGCCAACATGGTCAAATTCATGCCGCCTGACGAACTCTAGTAGATGCTCAAAATGCTCGTTTGTTTCTCCTGGGAAACCAACAATAAATGTTGTCCGCAATACGGCTGTTGGTAGCGCCGTTTTGATGCGATCTATAATCCCATCATTTACACGCCCTTGCCAAGGACGATTCATGGCGCGGAGAATCTCTGGATGAGAATGTTGCAACGGCAAATCGAGATAAGGCAAGACGTTGGGTGTTTCTTTAATTGCCGCTATCACGCCTTGTGTCAATCCTGTGGGATAAGCATAGTGGATTCTGATCCACGGTACGTTGACTTTCCCCAAAGCTTGGAGTAATTCGGCTAACTTTGGCTGGCCATAAATATCAAGACCGTAATTAGTCGTGATTTGGGAAATTAAAATAATTTCCTGTACCCCTTGAGCCACTAACTGCTCGGCTTCAGCGACTATCGATTCAATAGTACGCGATCGCTGGTTCCCTCTTAAATGAGGAATTATACAAAACGCACAACGATAATCACATCCTTCGGCAACCCTGAGGTAAGCTACACCCTCTGTTGTAGTGCGATAGCGCGGTGTAGTCTCGTCGGCAATGTAGGTTGGTTCGATACTAACCTGTTTTACCCGTTCGCCAAGTTCAACACGCTCAATTACATTTACAATTTTGTGATAATCACCTGTACCCACCACAGCTACTGCTTCCGGCAACTCATCCAAAAGTTGTTCTTGGAAATGTTGCGCCATACAGCCAGTAATCACAATTTTTTTGTTTGCCTCTGCCAGTTCTACCAAAGTTCTGACAGATTCAAGTCTCGCTGCTTCAATAAAACTGCATGTATTAACAATAACGTAATCTGCTAACTCTTCATTTGTATCTACACCGTAGCCTGCTTCTACAAGCATTCCCAACATGTGTTCTGTATCAATTCGATTTTTCTCACAGCCCAAGTGAGAAATGGCAATTGTTGGCTTGTCACCCATATTTTGAAAAAATTTTCAGTTTCCTTTCTTGTAATCAAAATCATTCCAGCACATAACTATTGCTTTTTTGCTATCAGCATCCTCATGAGAACTTTAACAGTGGCAAATTCCCACTGTCAGCGAATGCCCGCTAACCTGTGACCCTATTGATAATAAAAATAGAGGTCATGTTATGATATTCCTATCAATCTGTTCCCCAGGGTGAATTGAAGTGTCTTTGGGTACATTTGACACTTGTAATGTTTTTTAACAATTCGTCTATTGGTATTTTACATTACCATAGCGTGTGCGTTGTTAATTTACCCATCGGGAAGCTGCCCAAAGGGCTTGTTGTGAGAAGTCGCTACCCTCAGGGAAATCGACGAAAGCGACTACGCCGATAAAGCAGTAATGTTGCCCTGGCGATTGGCTGGTCCTACGACTGTGCGCGGACAAGACACCTAAACCACGGAAAGCTGCCTCGCGTGTTGTGAGTGGCAAACTCCTCTTGTAGCCAGGTTTTATCTTAACATATCTTATGAGAGGTTTCACGCCAATTTCCATCTTGGGAAGGAGGCAGTAAACCAGGCCTTCATAAAACAGATTTAATGCTAACCAAGGGAATGGCTTACACAGACTGGGGATTAGGGGCTAGTAACGCCTTGTAAAATTAACTTATGCAAAATTATTCAAAATTCAAAAAGCTGATGAGTCAAGCTTTTCGGGTATTTTGAATTGTAGGTATATTTGGGTCTTGTAGTACTAGCCTCTAATCTCTAGTCTGTAATCCCTAATCCCTCGCAATAATTAAAGACGTGGACTTATATCAGCTATTTAAAACTCGCTCACCGATTATCGGCGTGGTTCACCTGCTACCACTGCCAACCTCACCGCGTTGGGGAGGTAGCCTCAAAGCGGTAATTGACCGGGCCGAACAAGAAGCCGCAGCCTTGGCAAGCGGAGGTGTAGACGGGATGATTGTGGAGAATTTTTTCGACGCGCCGTTTACCAAAAACCAAGTAGATCCGGTGGTTGTGAGTGCCATGACAATGGTGGTGCAGCGGATACAGAACTTGGTGACCTTGCCAGTGGGGTTAAATGTGTTGCGAAACGACGGCAAAAGTGCAATGGCGATCGCTAGCTGTGTCCAAGCACAATTTATCCGCGTCAACGTCCTCACGGGAGTCATGGCAACCGACCAGGGATTAATAGAGGGAGAAGCCCATCAACTACTGCGCTATCGACGGGAGTTGGGCAGCGATGTTAAAATCCTGGCCGATGTGTTGGTAAAACACGCCCGTCCTTTGAGTTCTCCAAATCTCACAGTCGCCGTAAAAGACACCATTGAAAGGGGTTTAGCAGACGGGGTGATTTTGTCTGGTTGGGCTACTGGTAGCCCTCCCAACTTAGAAGATTTGGAACTAGCTTGTGGTGCCGCAGCTGGCACGCCAGTGTTCATTGGTAGTGGGGCAAATTGGGAAAATATTGATACATTGATGCAGGCAGCAGATGGTGTCATAGTTTCCAGTTCCCTGAAACGTCACGGACGGATAGATCAACCAATTGACCCCATTCGCGTCAGTCAATTTGTGGAAGCCGCGCGTCGCAGTTGGAACTCCAAAGGTGAAAGCAAGTCAGCAGGACAAGTGAAATTGCATTCTTAGGGACTGGGGACTAGGGACTGGGGACTAGGGACTAGGGACTGGAGAAAAAAAAGTTTTCTGAATGCCCAATCACCAGTACCCAATCCCCAATCCCCAATCCCCAGTACCCAATCCCCATTCCCCAATATTTATGATTCGCCGCCGTTCTACTCCTTGGATTCATAAATGGTCACGTCCATTGATTGCCGCGATCGCTGGATGTGGTGCCTTAACGACCGGTTATCTCACCATAGAAAAGTTAACAGGAGGCAGTGCAGCTTGTGTAGCACAGGCTGGCGCCAAAGGCTGTAATGATGTGCTTTCCAGTCCTTGGGCAACAGTTTTTGGTCAGCCATTAGCTTTGTTCGGGTTTATGGCATACACCGGTATGGTGATATTAGCTTTGGCTCCCTTGGTATTAAACTCAGGGGACAATAATAATAGTCGCAAGCAGCTGGAAAATTGGACGTGGTGGCTACTGTTGGTGGGTGCGATCGCTATGTCTGTATTTAGCGGCTACTTAATGTATCTACTGGCATTCCAAATCAAAGCTGTTTGTCCTTACTGTATCGGCTCAGCTTTGTTCTCCACTAGTCTTTTGGTACTGACAATTATCGGTCGTACTTGGGAGGATATTGGACAAATCTTGTTTACCGCCCTTATTGTTGGGATGGTGACCCTGATTGGTACTTTAGGGATTTATGCTGGGGTAAATCAATCACCCATTACAACTGTAACTCCTGGACAACCCGTAAAAATTGCCTTTACTCCCAAGGTAGATCCTAACCCAGCATTCGGTTGGGAAATTACTACGACCTCTGGTGAGGCAGAAATAGCCCTAGCACAACATCTGGCCAAAATAGGCGCTAAGGAATACGTCGCTTATTGGTGCCCTCATTGCCACGAACAGAAGTTGCTGTTTGGAAAACAAGCTTATCAAGAACTCAACGAGAATGTTAAGGTAGAGTGCGCCCCTGATGGACTCAAAGCTCAACCAGAATTGTGTAAAGCTGCAAAAATTGAAGGCTTCCCGACTTGGATTATCAACGGGAAAAGCTATAGCGGAGTCCAAAATTTAGAGGAACTAGCAAAAGTTTCTGGTTACACAGGCCCTCGTAACTTCCAATATTTCAAATAATTGCCAATAAGCCTGTTTCTGCTGACTTGGCTTTTAGACCTTAGGGACTTCCAGAAAATAAATTATCCCAAATTATTTGTACATTTTTCGGGTAGCACAGCTGTGCTACCCTACTATGGAATATTTTTTTCGTTGGAAGTCCCTTATAGTTAACTGGATAAAGACAGCAAGTCCCTTTCCGGTTGACTTTTTTGTTTTTGGTAATATTGGTGATGGATAATAAGTGTTGTCTCAATTGGGTATTGAGAAGTAAAACAGGCTTGATGCCTAGCTTTAACACCCACTTTGTGTACTTCACTAACTCAAAACACGCTGTATCAATTTTTTTGCGGCTTTCACTTACAAACATCTCAAGTGGAAGGAACTCGATTAAGTATACTGGCTCTCATGCAATGTGTACTTTAATTTATTTTTGCAGCATATGGAAGCCGCCTTCGGGTGTAATTATGTCAGCGTCAAATGCGAAAGTGTGTCTGTTGAAGTTACTCTCAATATGCTTTTGTTATTACTGAAAAAACGCGAGTCCAATCAGCAAAATCGCCTTCCTCAATGTTTGTGTAGATGTCAAGAAAAATTTTCAGATACTTCTGGGAGTTTCCGGAAGATGAGTCAAAAGCCGAGTTTCAGAACTTTGGGAGCGGCTTAATGAATCAGCAGCTAGGCACGCGTTTTATAAAGTTAATCTTTGGGCTGAAACAATCGCTTAGTCGAGAACACAAGGAATTGATGACTGCTGCTGGCGTTGCAGTCTGCGTCCTGTTTTTGCGCTCTATTGGATTATTACAATCCTTAGAGTTGGCAGGTTTGGATCAATTTTTTCGCTGGCGTCCAAATGAACCGCCAGAAGAACGTATCACTCTTGTTGTGATTGATGAAGCTTATTTAGACCAAGTGCGTTCGTGGCCAATTCCAGATCGGAATATTGCTCAGTTGTTGCAAAAATTAAACGTCCACAAACCCCGTGCTATTGGCTTGGATATTTACCGAAATTTGCCAGTAGAGCCTGGTAATGAAGAACTACGTAAAGCTTATAAGTCAATACCAAACTTGATTGGTATTGAACTACTGGCAAATGAAAAAAACAAAAACCTTACTGTTTTACCTCCACTAGGACTCGATAATAATCAAGTGGGTTTTAACAACGTGCTGTACGATCCTGATGGGAAAGTACGTCGCAGCTTGTTGTATTGGCACGTCGAGGATAAAGTACACGAAAGTTTTGCCTTGAAGCTGGCTTTATTGTATTTAAAATCAGACGACATTACTCCTACCCAAGCAAAAAGCAACCCTGAGTATTTGCAATTAGGTAAAGCAGCCTTTACTCGTTTTGAGGCTAATGATGGCGCTTATGTCGGAGCTGATGCTAGAGGCTACCAAATTTTGTCCAATTTTCCCAAGCCGAAATTTCAAAATCCATCTGTAGAATTTTCTCATTTTCGCCAGGTATCGATGAGCGATGTACTCGCAGAGAAAGTCCCAGAAAACTTAATTAAAGATCGGATTATACTTATTGGCTCCACTGCACCCAGTCTCCAGGATTTTGTATTTATTCCCTATTCCAGCGGTTTGATGGGTACGGCAAAGCCTGTGGCTGGTATTCAATTACAAGCTTATTTTATTAGTGAGTTAATCTCAGCGGCTCTTGAAGGAAGACCTTTACTCAAAGTCTGGCCCGAATTACTGGAATACTTGTGGATTTTTGTTTGGTCTTATGTGGGGGCTGTCACCACATGGCGGATACGAGACGCAACTAAAAGTTTTCTCAGTATCCTCGTTTCTTGTTTTGTATTGACCCTCAGTGCCTATGGAGCTTTTTTATCCGGTTGGTGGGTACCGCTGATTCCGGGGCTGTTTACCTTTGGGATTTCAGCTATTTGGATGACGAGCCATATCGCTCATATGCAGGGAGAGTGGAAACGCTCTAAGGAATTTCTGCATCACGTCATCAACACAATTCCCGATCCTATTTTTGTGAAAAATGAACAACATCAGTGGATCGTTTTAAATGAGGCGTATTGTCGATTTATCGGTTATCCGAATAAGTTGTTAATTGAAAAGTCAGATTATGATTTTTTCCCTAAACATGAAGCCGATGTATTTCGACAACAGGATGAGTTGGTTTTTCGGACTCAGCAAGCCCACGAACACGAAGAAGAATTTACAAATGCGGATGGTCAGACTCATCAAATTGCCACTAAGCGATCGCTCCACAAAGACTCGGCTGGCAATTTCTTTTTAGTTGGGGTAATTCGAGATATCACTCAACGCAAGTTGATGGAGGAACAACTCAAGCGGACTGCTGCTGAGTTATTTCGCTCTAACAATGAATTAAAACTCAAAGAAGACCATTTGCGTTATTTAGCATATCACGATCCCCTGACAGGTTTATCCAATCGCAAATTTTTTGCGGAACAACTTTACGAGTCGTTACACTGGGCACAACACAATAACTTGTTGCTGGGACTGCTGTTTATCGATTTAGATGGGTTTAAGCAAGTTAATGATACTCTAGGGCATGAGATAGGCGATCGCCTGCTGATGACCATCGCTGGGCGACTAAGCAACTCTTTACGCGCTAGTGATACAGTTTCTCGCTTGGGTGGCGACGAATTTACTGTGATCTTACGAGCAATTCCCAATGTCCAGGTGGCTGCTAAAGTCGCTGAAAAAATTTTAAGCAGCATTACCAGACCAATTGTTTTGGATGGGTATGCAATCCGAGTCTCTGCCAGTATTGGCATTAGTGTCTATCCATACAACAGCCAAGATAGTGAAACTTTGATGAAACAAGCAGATGCAGCAATGTACCGTGCAAAACGCCTGGGTAAAAATCGCTACGAATTTGCTTAAATAATCAAGAATTTACCTTGCAATTCTTCTATATGCAGTAAATATTTTTACTATCCAAGTAAGAACGTGGACTGGAAATATATGGAAAGCACTGTTTTGCAAAAGCATTGCATACAGCTACAGAGGTAGTTTTTTAGCCCTAATTCAAACCTAGCAAGGCTTTTGGAACTGAAAACTAAACCTGAGAAAAGGGTTAAGAAAGAAAGTAGTCATTATCAGTAATTAAAAAATCTAATTTTATCTAGCAAGTATTTTTACTTGAAAATACATACCTATACTTAGGCAAATAATTACGAAAATTCATAGTTCAATAGTTACTGTAATCCTTGTAATCTAAGAATTGCAGGATTTTAATTTTATATATCTTCACTTTTGTTAAATTATTACTATACAAAATTTAAAGTATTATTTTATAGCTTTCTGGGATAACTATTTTTTGAACTTAGTGTTTATACTTAAAATTATTAAGATATTATTAATAAATAGTGAACTGGGTAAACTTATTATGGGAATTCATCAAGATATCTAACTTTAGACTGATGCAGAAACGGGACATTTAGGAATATTCCTTAAGGATTAAAACTATTTAATACCAGCAAATTAACGATAAACTGCAAAATAATAGGGCAATTACTTGTCTGTTGGCAGCAGAAAATAATAATTTTGGAATATTCTCAAGCAAGCTACGTAAATATACGTACTTTAATAAGAGTTGCTTCTCCAGAAAAAACTAGTAAATTTACTGATGATTATGAAAATTAACTTGGGAATCACAAAATTTATGATATTCTGTATAGGTGCTTACATACTAGTACCAAAAGTTGTGGGTTACGTAGGTGTATTCAGTAGTGCAAGTGGTAGTAGTCTTGACCCTAATGCCAGCAACACCTTAATTGCCCGCAAAGTAAATTCTCAGGATTTAAAAGATACATATATCCCACCAAATTATGGTGGACCTGACAGTCAGCATGGTAGTGGTACTCGTTAAGTATCGGGGGATGAGGGGGATGAGGGGGATGAGGGAGACAAGGAGATAATAAGTCTCTTCCCCTTGTCCCCATGCCCCATGCCCAATGCCCAATGCCCAATGCTCCATGCCCCATACCCTATACCCTATACCCATTATCTAATACTGGGGATTTCCACCAGTGGCGTGTTTGTACAAGTGTGTGGACTCGCCGATTTGAATCTGGTTGAGGGTAATCTAGGCGGTAGTGTCCGCCCCGGCTTTCGGTTCTAAAGGCGGCACTTTTGAGAATTAAATGGGCTACATCTAATAAATTGCGGGTTTCTGCCCAAAGTCGCAACTGTGCTTCAACGTCTGGGAGGTCAAAAGTAGCTGGTTCTGCTGGAGGTAAAGCTAGCAAAAATTGGGTTAAAGGCAAGGCAGCCAAATCTTGCTGCCATGATTCTACAGTGGCGATCGCAGTTTCTAATCCTGACTGTTCCCGGCAAATACCAGCATGTTGCCACACTAGACGGGGTAACTTTTCTCTGAGGGTTTCTAGTTGTGTTTGCTGAGTCTGCCACTCGCTGGCATTAGCAGTAAATTTCTGCAATGGCAGTTCTGGTGTTTCTAAGGGTAGCCCAGTATTTGCCAACTCAATATTAGCCATCTGGGCACCGAACACAATACATTCTAGTAAGGAATTACTAGCAAGACGATTTGCCCCATGTACTCCGGTACTGGCAGTTTCACCCACTGCATATAAACCAGGAATATTCGTGCGATTCATTAAATCCGTAACAATCCCACCCATCCAGTAATGGGCAGCAGGGGCTACGGGAATTGGTTCACTGAAGACATCAATGCCCCAATGCTGACAAACTTTGATGATGTTGGGAAAGCGATGACGAATCTTTTCGGCGGGAATGGGGCGCATATCTAACCACACATGGGCAGTGGCGAGATCGAGGGCGGTACTTTGTAAATGGCTAAAAATCGCTCTACTAACCACATCTCTGGGCGCTAGTTCACCATCTGGGTGGTAGTCAAAGGCGAAACGCCGCCCTTCGTTATCGACCAAGTGCGCTCCTTCGCCGCGTACAGCTTCACTAATTAGAAAGCGATCGGCACCAGGTTTGGTGAGGGCAGTGGGATGAAATTGGACAAACTCTAAATCTCGGAGGATAGCCCCAGCACGAGCTGCGATCGCTACGCCATCACCTGTACTCACAGCCGGGTTAGTGGTTTGGGCAAATACCTGACCGCCGCCACCCGTTGCCAGTACCACAGCACCAGCTCTTACCCATGTGATTTTCCCTTGATAAAACAGGCTAATTCCTTGAGCGCGATTAGTTTCGGGTTCAATCCACAAACTCAAAGCCAAAGCTTGCTGGATGACTTGAATATTTTGGCGGCGCAGAACTTGGGCGGTGAGGGTGGTGGTAACTTCTCGCCCTGTGGTGTCGGCGGCGTGGAGAACGCGGTGGCGAGAATGGGCGGCTTCCAAAGTTAAAGCCAAAGCTTGACCGTGACGGTCAAAAGCAACTCCCAAGTTAACTAAAGATTGAATGCAGCTAGGGGCATGTTCCGCGAGAAATTCCACAGCGGTGCGATCGCATAAACCCGCACCTGCCCGGATTGTATCTTCAATATGCAGCGTCGGAGAATCTTCCGGGGCAACTGCTGCGGCAATACCACCTTGTGCCCAATCACTGGCGGATAAAGCCACAGTTTCTTTGGTAATCAAGCCGACTCGCAAGGACTCTGGCAGACACAGCGCTGTGTAGAGTCCAGCAGCACCAGCGCCTACTACTAAAACATCAAATTGGCTAGGAGTGTCTATCTGAGGCAAGGTAAGGGGGAGGGGGAGAAGGGGGAGAGGGGGGAGTAGGGGGAGATGAAGGAGTAGGGGAAAATGAGTTACTGGGGGGAGGATGAGGAAGAAAATACTACCTCATCTCCCTTATCTCCCTCATCCCCCTTATCTCTAATAGAATATCCCACTCCCTAGAATCAGGAGTGGGCTGCTATTTGCTACATTACCTGCAATGTGCAGTTATCTGTAGATGCCGTTGTTAAAGCGATCGTCTCCCTCGTTGAAGGCAGACTCTGGTTCTGTCACGGCAAAGTGATCGAAGTTGGCTTGCAGGGTTTGTTTTTGGCGATCGCTCAATCCTTCAATATTCAATACATCGTCTACGCTTTGGTAGGGAGCATTCTTGATGATCAGCTTCGCAAGGGTGGGATAAAGCCCCGGATACTGTTGAAAAGCTCGGACGTTGGTATTATTCAAATCAATTTTTTTACCGAATTCCGTTGCTAGCTTTTTATCTGCGCTATTCTGCCGTTCAATTGCCAAAACTGGCACTTGGGGAAAAGCAAAACTGTTGAAACTAGCAGCTTGGGCTATCTGAGTTGTTCCCAGCCATCCCCAGCAACCAAGTAACAAACTAAACACTGTTAATAAACGCACCAATCCTTTCACGATTTTCTACCTCTTTCCATCAAACAGAAATAAAAGTTTTAAGCCAACAGGTGTCAGTGGTCATTAGTCACTTGTACTAAGCGAACGCGAGTGCGTCTTTGTTAGGAGAAGCCGAAGTATTGGTCATACCCTGCGGTTTCGCCTTTAGGCGTTCTCGCAAGAGTAACCGCTAATGCGTCTACCTTAGAGGACAAAGGACAAAAGACAAAATCTGATAGCTTAATCAACACAGCAGTCATCAGAAACTAATATACAGCGTATTAATGTCCACAATATTTACTGTTACTGGGTTTGACTGTACTTTTACTAAAAATATTTCCCAGTGCCAAGAGTGCTTGCTCCAGCCACAATAGCCTTGCATCTATAGACTACGGTATCATTCTGGGCTGCACAAAATCTTTTTGGGTGGCTGATTCTATATCCCAAGCGGATAGGAGATTTTGGGATGTCCAATGCCGTCAAATCCAGCTAAGGCGAGTTTATGCTGCGGGATGATTATTGTAATATTTCTTAACTAAACAATAGACCTCTTGCATAAATCACAAAGTTTGAACCCCACCCCACTTGTCGGGTGTGTTAGGCGTAAGCCCTAACGCACCAAACTCTTAAGAATGGTGCCGTACTCTCGCCGATAACGCATCCTACGTATCTGAATTTTGAATCGTATCTCAATTCTGAATTCTGAATTCTGCCGTATTTTCACGCTGCGATCGCCGCTAGCAAAAATAAGCTGTCTACCAAAATTGTGCTTAAAACTGCGCCACCAAAGGCATACCAGTGTTTTTGGGTTCGCCCTAAAGATAAAATTCCCACACTTAACAGCACTAGGGCGAGAATTATTGCCCAAGCTTGTCCCCACGGTGTTTCTACTTGTATTAAAGCATTATGTAAAATTTGTGACGCACTATTTGCATCTGCTCTCATGATTTGCCGCCAATGAGGCATCAAATCCACAATATAAAAATATACGTCAGTTAAAACTGTACCGAATAAAGAACCTAAATAAAACCAGTTACCCACCTTGCCCCAATTTTTTGCCAAGCACCAACAAGCAAATGGTAAGCCGATAGACTCTATCGGTAAGTGCCATAAAGGTTCCCAACGTAACCAACCCCAATAGATTGCTCCTGCTAACCAACTCCAGCTAAACCCGAAAAGCAAATCTCCCCAGACATATGTTGCGGGATGTGACATTAATCGAAAACTTAGCCACACCCAAAATGCTGTCAGCGCTAAACTCAAACTTGGTAGCGATCGCACTATTGGTGCTTCTATAAATACTGGTACTGATACCAAAAATACTGCTGCCGCAAATACCAGCCATGTTTGTCGAGAAGGGATAGATAAAGGCAGAGAGGGAGAAGATGAGAGTGTAGATTCCAATTTTTTGATATCCCCGTGCTTCGTATTAGATACATCAAACTCAGTATCCAGAGGAGGGATAGAAGCGGTGTAGGAGGATAATGTATTATTAATCAAAGTTTTTAATATTTGTTACTAAACTTTATCTTATTTAAGATATCACACTTTCAAATCCCCCCCTGGGGCATTTAAATTATACTGAAATTTCGGCAAGGGCTGGCATCGTCGAAGAGGACAAGGGGACGAGGGGAGAAAGGGACAAGGGATTACAGAGAGTTGAGAGGTAAAATTTAATAGCTAAAAAGTGAATCGCATCAGTTTGCTAAATATTAAAGTTTGATGAACTCCCAAAATTACGTTGACTTATTGAGATGGGTGTAAGAACATGGTCAGCGTCTTGGATGATGTTAGCGGCCTTAAAAATTGAATTTTCTACAAAATTGGGTGCAGTCAAGAGTATAGAAAGCAACATCATCATCTCTATAACAGGAAAAAGGTATTGATTAGATATGGAATTTATTCAAGCTTTTATTTTGGGTATTGTTCAAGGTATTACGGAGTTCTTGCCAATTAGCAGCACTGCACATCTGCTGATTGTGACAAAGGTATTTGGTTGGAAAGAACTAGGTTCTAAAGATTTTGTTGATGCGATTCAATTTGGCAGTGTTATAGCGATTTTATTGTACTTTTGGTCGTTGATTTCTAGTGTTATCAAAGGTGGAATCCAAGCACTAAAACAGAAAGATTGGGAACGCGAGGAATGGAAAATTATTGTAGGTATTGCAGTGGGAACAATACCTGCTTTAATTGTCGGTTTTATTTTGAAAGACATTATCCCTGAGAGTGCCTTAATTATTGCCATTATGTCGATTATCATGGCACTTTTACTAGCTTTTGCCGAAAAAATCGGCACTCGTAAACGAGGTTTTAATTCATTGCAAATTCGGGATGGGATTTTAGTGGGATTGGGACAAACACTCGCTTTGATTCCTGGTGTTTCTCGTTCTGGTTCGACGTTGACGACTGCGTTATTTTTAGGATTAGAACGGGATACAGCGGCGAAATTCTCATTTTTATTAGGATTTCCAACTCTTACCATTGCAACCCTATATAAAAGTCTGAAAATCTTCAAATTATTTCAAGCCCAACAGTTACCAGATAACATTGTTGCACTGTTAATTGTAGGGATTATTTCCACCTTTATTTTTTCCTATCTATCAATTGCATTCTTGATCAAATACTTACAAACTAAAAACACTTTGGTTTTTGTTTGGTATAGATTAGCATTCGGTAGTGCTATCTTATTGGCGATCGCAGCAGGTTGGCAAGGATAATTAGATAATAGTCATTAGTCCTTAGTTATTTGTCTTTCGTCCAAAGCAAATGACTAATGACAAATGACAAATGATTAACGACCAATGACTACCATTCAACCCGCCCGTATTACCAGAGTACTACCTGATTCCATAGCCGCTGAAATTGGCTTTGAAGCGGGAGATGCGATCGTTGCTATCAATGGTACGCATCCCCGTGATTTAATTGATTATCAATTTTTATGTGCTGATGAAGTTTTAGAACTAGAAGTTTTAGACGGTGCTGGTAAAACACATCACATTGAAATCGAAAAAGACTACGACCAAGACTTGGGACTAGAATTTGAAACTGCCCTTTTTGATGGCTTAATTCAGTGCAATAACCGCTGTCCATTTTGCTTTATCGACCAACAGCCACCAGGTAAGCGTTCTAGTTTGTATTTGAAAGACGACGATTATCGTCTGAGTTTTTTATACGGTTCTTATCTTACCCTCACCAATTTACCAGAAAAAGAATGGCGGCGCATTGAACAAATGCGTTTATCTCCGTTGTATGTTTCCGTTCATTCTACGGAGGCTGAAATCAGAATTAGATTACTAAAAAATCCCCGTGCGGGACAAATCTTGCAACAACTCAAGTGGTTTCAACAAAGGCGACTACAAATTCATGCCCAAGTCGTTGTTTGTCCCGGCATAAATGATGGCCAACATCTCGAACAAACTCTCAAAGATTTAGCCTCCTTTCATACTGGAGAAGTGCCTACGGTGGCGTCGGTGGCTGTTGTACCGGTTGGGTTGACACGGTTTCGTCCCCAAGAAGATGAACTCACACACGTAACTAGGGAAAAAGCCAAAGAAGTGATTTCCCAAGTCAAAATGCTTTCGCAAGAATTTCGTCAAAAATTCGACTCTAGCGTTGCTTGGTTAGCTGATGAGTGGTTTTTGATTGCAGGTGAGGAATTACCAAGCGAATCTGAATATGAAGAATATCCCCAAATTGATAACGGTGTTGGTTCGATTCAATTATTTCTCAAAGAATTTGCCACCGCAGCGACAGAATTACTACCGCCAAAAATCTATCCTCAGAGAAAGTTTACTTGGGTAGTAGGTAACACCGTCGAAAAAGCATTTCAACCGATTTTGAAGCGTTTAAATTTGGTTGAAGGTTTAGAAGTAAATATGCGTGCTTTATCTAGTGATTACTGGGGACAAGATATTAGTGTGACGGGATTACTAACTGGTCATGACTTGCTTTTAAATTTAGCAGGGCAAGATTTAGGTGATGGTATTTTGCTGCCAAAGGTCATGTTAAAGCATGGTGAGTTGGTATTTTTAGATGATATAGGTGTTGAAGAATTAGCAAGCAAATTGAAGACAAATATTTTACCAGTAGCGGGCGTTGAAGATTTAATTAATACCTGTATTAGTTAACTTATTTTGTTAACTCTTTAGCCTATACAATTTAAAAAGATTGTGCAACTTCTGTTAGTTGGTGTTTAGAAAAAAAATTTTTTGCCTAGTTTTTTGATCCCTTCTGTTGTAGACTGGGAGTCAGTAAGTAAATAGAACAATAGCGTGCAGATAATTAAACTAGTCAGCTAATCAAAGCTAACTAGTTAATGATTTTGGATTTTGGATTTTGAATTTGTTTCACCCACCAGGGCGAATTATGAGCCAAAAAAATCTAAAACAGGCTTTTCTTCAATCTAAAATTCCAGCCAAAAGCAAAACGAGCTTAATTCATTACCCCTTTTAAGCCACTTGCCTCAATAGAATTGAGAGCAAGCAGTCCACAAACTGCACGTGTTTGTGTGGTCAATCTTTAAATAGATAGCTTCTTTGGTTAGTCATACAGCAGAATTCAGAATTCAGAAGTCAGAATTCAGAATTAAAACAAGCTTTATGCTTGGTTTTGAAGCTGAAGTTGTGTTCTTTCCCAAATCTGAATTTAGTGTATTTAGGCTATCCCTCTAAATACGAAGTTTCATCAATTGAGTGACCTGATTAAGTCTACCTAGTCCAAGGCTTTGGACTAAAACTCATTTTTTTGCATCTAAGATTTTGGATGTGAGATTCCAAGTTTACAACCCCAAATTTGTAAGCTTGTTGCCCACTTTTACGTTTGATTGAATCTGATGACTGATTTTAACTTCATCTTAACTATCTGTATTGTAGCGGTAGGCTATCTATCTAGCATTTACCTATGGATAGAGTTTTCTCAGAACTCAAATGACTGATTTGATAGCTACAACAACCCTAAGAGTACAGAAGTAAGCAGATACGTAGGGTGCGTTACGCTGTCGCTAACGCACCATTATTAAGGATTCGGTGCGTTACGCGAAACGCTAACGCACCCTACAAATACTTGAGAAATGCTTAGTTTTTTACCAGAAATTATTACCAACAGAGAACTACAAATTGGGTTCATAGGTTTAGTAATAGGATTTTGCATATTTCTATTTGGTCGTCTCATGGTTTCGTTGGCAAATTTACTTGTGAACAGATTGAATTTTCTGCCAATTACTGATGTCTATCGAAAATTAATTAAGCCAAATCAAGACTTATTAATTGTGGTAACGGGAATTGCGATTTTTGAGTTGATTGTATCCTTCTTGCCTCAAAATCGCTGGACAAATCCACTAGAAATTATTGTTAGCTTAGTTTTGGCGATCGCAGTTAGTTGGTTAGCTTCACAAATCTTTCAAAAATTCTTTGATTTTTATTTATTAAATGCTGCTTTCAAAAGTGGACAAAAAATCAGCGGTGAGCTACTAATCCTCTTCAAATGGGTTGCTAATCTCATCATTATCTTTTTAGCAATTCTCATCTATGCCCAAACACATCAAATCAATCTTTTAGGATTGCTAGCAAGTTTAGGAATTGGTGGTTTAGCAGTAGCCTTTGCTGCTCAAAAAACCCTGGAACAAGTTTTAGGTGGTATTGTTCTTTATCTCGATCGCCCTTTTGTAATTGATGATTATATTGGTCTTCCTGATGGTACTTTTGGGCGAGTTGAATCTATAGGATTCAGATCTACCAGAATTAGAACATCTGGGAAGGGAACTGTGATGATAGTTCCAAATAGTTCTCTGACTCAACTGAATATTGAGAACTTTACTGGTGCAAAGAAAGTGATGTCTATTCTTTATTTGACCTTTCACCAAACACTTAGCAGTGAAGAACGGGCATTAATTCGTCAAGTTATTCTAGATAGCACGAATGGTATATTTGGTATTGATTCTCGGAATACAGAAGTGACTTTTAAAGCTATCAATAATTTATTAGATACAGAAAAAACCCAAGCACAAGTTACTTTCTTTATCTTAGGTTCTGGAGATGTGTCGATGGAATTACGTCGTCAACTCCTAAATATGGCAACTCAAAGCATCACTGACTGTCTAAAAGAATATGGCATTGCTTTTGATATCGAAGAACCAACAATTTATGTTGACTCGCCCATTACCATTTAGAAGTGATGAAAAATATTTCACAGATAATTCTGGAATTTCTGCAACGTGATAGCACAATATCAGCGCTGTCTAATTTTGGAGTATTTCTAATTTTTATTCTCCTATCTTTGCTGGTAGGACGATATACCCCGACATTCTTACGAATTATCATTCGACGTTTTGCACCGCAGCAAGTTGCTAGTATTTATAACAATTTAATTGACCCAATTAGAAATCTATTTAGAATCACAGGTAGTTTAATTCTCATTTCATTCTCTTTAGCGTGGATTGTCGAATATCAATCTATCTATAAATTTCTTTCGACGATTATAGATTTAGCTGTAATTCTTAGCATGGCTTGGTTGTCCTCTCGCTTATTCCGACAGTTCATTCGAGCCTATGGAATTGAGCTAGTGCGTAAGTTTGGTAGAGAAGTAGATGAATTACTTTTAGTTTTTGAAACCCTAGCAAATGTCATCATTGGATTTATTGCTGTATTGGCTTTTGCTCAAAGTCAAGAATTTAATCTAATTGGATTATTAACTGGTTTAGGAATTGGGGGATTAGCTGTAGCTTTTGCTGCTCAAAAAACCCTAGAACAGTTGTTAGGAACAATTGTATTGTATTTGGATCGTCCGTTTGTTCCGGGAGAATATATTCGTTTGCAGAAATCTCAACAAATTCCTGAAGGTTTGTTTGGGCGAGTTGAATCAATTGGTATTCGTTCAACTAAAATTCGTACTGCTGCTAAAAGCACTTTGTCTATTATTCCGAATTCAATATTGGCAAACTTAGAAATTGAAAATATTACTAGAGGTAAGAAAATTATGGTTTTACTTTACCTCGATTTTTTAGAACTGCTGCAAGAACGAGAACAAGCTTTGGTTGAGCAGGTAATTGTTGAAAGTACTAACTCCCTATTTGGTATCGATCCAGGCAGCACTAGTATTACTTTTTTAAATCACAACGAACAAAAGCAAATAACTCGAACAAGAATCACATTCTTTATCTTGGGTTCTAGTGAAAATTCTCTGCAATTACGCAAGCGCTTATTGGAATTGGCAAATGAAAAAATTTCTAAACAGTTAGTGAAGAACGGAATTAATTTCACAATGCAAGAGCCGACAATTTATGTGGAATCGCCTGTAACTATTTGAGTATCAAGGTTGGGATATTTGACCGTATTTGATACGCTAGATTAATTAAGCGTATTTATTAAGTAGCTTTACGAATAGTCTATTACGTATTAATGAATTATGATTAACTAAGTGAGTTAATTAATAATTAAGTAAGGAGTGACTGGTGAAGCATCAGGAAAACCCAAAAGATATAAATTTAGAAATTAAAGAAACTAGAAAGTTATTGATTTTAGGGTTGGAAATTTTAATTTTAAATTTATTTAGTATTTTACCAGTAAACGCGGCAACAGAAGAACCTGTATTGAGCGTAGTGCATAGCCAAGAAAATGCGAATCAATGGACAGGGATAACCGATCGCCTACAAACAATTGGGGTGAAATATTGTGTAATTCCTCTAGATAATGTAAGGAGTGCGGCGGATTGGGGCGATCGCCGGATATTATTTTTGCCCAACGTCGAGACATTAACCCCAAGCCAAGCGATCGCTTTAGAAGAATGGATGAGTAAAGGAGGGCGTTTAATTGCCAGTGGCCCTGCGGGTAGTTTATCAGCCCCAGGAGTGCGCCAGTTATTGCGATCGCTCTTAGGAGGTTACTGGGGATTCAGCCTCAGCGGCACAGAAGAAATCAAACCTGCAAAAACCAAACTCCCAGGATGGGCAAGTGAAACTGCACTCTTTGGCAAAGTACGCGGTGGTGCTGTAATTCCCAACGATATGGGTGCCCAATCTCCTGCCATTTGGAATTCCAAAGATAATCCTGCCGCAGTAGTCACAACTGAACGTTCCACATTTTTAGGCTGGCGCTGGGGAACAGATACAGCCTCAGCAGCAGAATTAGATAATGCTTGGCTAAAAACTACCGTCAATTACTACTTGATGGCACCAGCACCATCAAATCGCATGAAAAAAATAGAAGGAGCTTCTCAAAGCTGCTCTACCACAGTGGCGACGGTAGCGGGGCAGGGGGCAGGGGGCAGGGGGCAGGGGGGCAGGGGGGCAGAGGAGCAGGGGGGCAGGGGGGCAGGGGGGCAGGGGGGCAGGGGGGCAGAGGAGCAGAGGGGCAGTTTATCTCCCTCATCTCCCTCATCTCTCTCATCTCCCTCATCCCCCTCATCCCCAACTCCTCCTCCAAAAACTGCCACTGCTCCCCAACCGAGGCCGCTTCCTGTAGTCAAACCGCCAACTTCCCAAGAGGCCATTGACCAATTAGAAGAAGCGGTGCGTTTGGATGTTGTACCCAACTCCAATCAGCCGATTACTCAAAACGAAGCGATCGCTCTCCAGCAAGAGTTAGAAAATCTCATTGGTCGGGTGGAAAGCGCCAATTTAGCCGTATCAGCCAATGCTGCTAATCTAGCGGAGGCTTCTACAAATTCAGAGAGCATAGATGTCCAGTCTGTCAAACAGGAAACACAATTAGCCTCAACCAGCCCAGGGGCACTAGTAACCAGCAAAGAGCAAGCCTTGGCACAGGCAAAAGTAATTGCCAAAAACTTACCCCAATTGATTGCCGAAAAAAATTACGCTTTGGCTCGTCAGCAATGGCTAATTGCCAAGAGAATTTTGTGGCAACAGTTTCCTGTAGATCGCAGACTAGCTCAGCCAGAAATCCGGGCGGTTTGGTTAGATCGGGGGACAATTGTCCGTGCTGGTAGCAAGGCGGGACTAGCCGAGATTTTTGACCGACTGGCAGCAACCGGGATTAATACCATCTTTTTTGAAACTGTTAACGCTGGCTACACAATTTATCCCAGCCAAGTCGCCAAAGAACAAAACCCATTAATTCGTGGTTGGGACCCTTTGGCAGATGCAGTCAAACTAGCCCATGAGCGGGATATGGAATTACACGCTTGGGTTTGGACTTTTGCGGCTGGTAACCAACGTCACAATGAAATTATCAAAGTTAATCCTAATTACCCAGGGCCAGTACTGGCTGCTCATCCCGATTGGGCAAACTACGATAACCAGGGCAACATGATTCCCGTTGGTCAGACTAAGCCATTCTTCGACCCAGCTAACCCCGAAGTGCGCCAGTATTTACTCAAGCTGTATGAAGAAATCGTCACCCGTTATGACGTGGACGGTCTACAGCTAGATTACATTCGTTACCCCTTCCAAGACCCACTTGCAGGTCGAACATACGGTTATGGTAAAGCTGCAAGAGCGCAGTTTCAGCAACTCACTGGTGTAGATCCACTAAATATTTCTCCTAGCCAACCAGAACTGTGGCAAAAGTGGACGGCATTTCGTACCGAGCAAGTTGATAGCTTTGTTGCTCAGCTATCACAGCAGTTGCGACAAAAGCGAGCAAATTTAATTTTGTCAGTTGCAGTCTTTCCTTTGCCACAAATAGAACGGGTTGAAAAAATTCAACAAAACTGGGAAATTTGGGCAAGGCGAGGGGATGTAGATTTAATCGTTCCCATGACTTATGCTCTGGATACATCGCGCTTTCAACGACTGGCTCAACCCTGGATTGCCTCCAAACAATTGGGGGCTACCTTGTTAGTACCAGGAATTCGCTTACTTTCTTTGCCAACAATTGGAGCATTCGACCAACTGCAATTGGTAAGGGATTTGCCGGTTAGTGGTTATGCACTCTTTGCCGCCGAGAATTTTAACAATGAACTCCAAAAACTTTTTATTAGCACCCAAGGTAGAGTTCAATCCACAACAACTGAACCTATTCCTCACCGCCAGCCTTTTCAAACCGCTGCCATTCGTTATGCTGCGCTGCAACGAGAATGGAAATTTGTTTGGCAAAATGAGCAATTGCCAATGCCTGCCCGAACAATTTCAGATTTTTACAACCAGGCAGAAGTTTTACGCACTGCTTTAAATCAACTTGCGATCGCCCCTTCTGCGAGTAAATTACTAGTAGCCAGAGCCTCCCTGACTCGCTTCCAGTCTCAATTTCGAGTATTGATGAAGGAAGAAATCAAGTCAAATTCCTATCAGGTCAAAGTCTGGGAAAATCGCCTTGTAACCATAGAAAGGCTGTTGCGTTACGGCGAAAGGCGGGTAGGGTTGCGTTAATCGGGGAGTGGGGAGTTAAGAGTTAAGAGTTATTCTCCCCTATCTCCCCACTCCCTACTCCCCAATCCCCAGCTAACGCAGAAACCCCTTTGTATTTCTTAACACTATTTTTCCAGTATTTATACTTCAAAGATTACTAACTTTTTCACGTCAAAATATTAGAAAATGCTTAAGTGAGCAGCTTTAGATAACTATCGTTTGATGATAGCTATAGTAATAATCTATGCAAGCTTTATCTCAGTTTCTCAGGCTAGAAAGCTTAGAGTCAGTAATAGACTGTTCGCCGCTAATGGTTGTGCCGGAAACACCACTATCAGATGCGATCGCTCTGATGGCAACACAGAGCAAAAGTGTCTTGGTCGGTTCTTGTTCACAGTTAGTGGGATGCTTCACAAAGCATGATATTGTACAGCTAATAGCTTCAGGGACTGACTTGAAAACAGCCAAGATTTCTGAGGTGATGCATACCTCGGTGAAAACATTGAAGGTGTCAGAATTTCAGGAAATGTCCTGTGCCCTATCACTCTTATGCCAGCAGCAGTTGGATCTACTGCCAGTTGTGGATAACCAAGATAAAGTTATCGGTATCATCACTCCTGAGAGTATTTGTCAAGCACTGGCACAAGAAATAGAGAAAACTACAGATAACAACAAGCAAACTGAAGAACAACGGCGTTTGCTAGAGTCAGCAGCAGTGAAGAATGAATCTGAAAAAATTCACGAATGCACTGAGATTGACGAGGATACCACGGCTTTTGAGGAACTATGTGAAAGTGAACAGCACTTTTGCATCATAGCTGATACAGTACCTATGCTGATTTGCATGTCAGATAGTGACATTTTAGGAAATTTTTTTAATCAATCTTGGCTAGAGTTTACTGAACGAACCCTAGAACAGAAAGTAGGTATTGGTTGGTGGACACAAGGTGTTTATTCACAAGATGTCCAAAACGATATTGTTAATATTGGTTCTTTTAAGTTAAAACATAGGATTTTCTTTCAGGGGCAATGGTCTAAGTACAAATGGTTACATAGACGCGCCATAGTACCTAAAGACACGACAAGCAAAGCCGGAACGGGTAAATTAGAGTATAGACCCACATCCTTTGATTTAGTCAAATACTGCCAACAGTTGCTGGAAGAAATACAGATGAATCTCAACAACCAGCGCTTGATTTCTTTCACCAGTCAATATGAATCCATGCCTTGCTGTATGGATGAAAAATTGTTGGGACATATTTTGAATAACTTACTATCAAATGCAATTAAATATTCCCCAGATGATAGCATTGTCAAATTTAGTCTCAGTTGCCAAAATGGGCAAGCATTATTTGAAATTCAAGATTGGGGAATTGGCATTCCAGAAAAAGATCTACCGTTCCTGTTTGAATCGTTTCACCGCGCCAGTAATGTCGGCAATATACTAGGCACTGGATTAGGAATGGCAATTGTCAAAAAGTGCATAGAGATCCATAAAGGTAAAATTTTTGTCACAAGTACAGTGGGTTTGGGCACTAAGTTTACTGTGATTTTATCATTAAATAATAAAATATAAATAGAGGTTAATTATGCAGAAAATTTTAATCATTGAAGATGAAGAATCAGTCCGAGAAAATATTTTAGATCTCCTAGAAGCTGAAGATTTTGAAACAATTGCTGCTGCCAATGGCAGAATCGGGGTAGATTTGGCTATTTCCGAAGTTCCCGATTTAATTTTGTGTGACATGATGATGCCAGAACTTGACGGTTATGGCGTGCTAACAGCATTACGTCAAGACCCAACAACAGCAACAATTCCCTTCATTTTTCTCACTGCAAAATCTGCAAAGTCTGACTTCCGTCGAGGTATGGATATGGGTGCAGATGACTATATAACTAAGCCATTTACTCGGACTGAGTTATTAAGTGCCATTATGAATAGGTTGGAAAAGCACGCTACTTTAAAAAGATATTTATCTCCTCAGACTGCAATTCACAAATTGTCGCCGAAAATGCAGTTGTTAGAAATTAGCTTACATCGGGCAATCAAACAACATAAATTTCAAGAATTTGAGATTTATTATCAACCAATAGTAGATATTGCTTCTGGAAAGATAGTAGCCACTGAAAGTTTATTGCGTTGGCAAAGTCCGGAAATGGGCATAATTTATCCAACAGAATTTATTCCCTTAGCAGAGTCTACAGGTTTAATTGTTCCCATTGGAAAATGGGTATTAAAAAGAGTCTGCGAACAAATTAAAAGCTGGCGAGATGCCGGAATTTATTCATTGAATATTGCTGTAAATTTATCCGTTATTGAATTTAATCAACCAGATTTTATTGAGGAAATAGTAACTTTTATAGAAACTAATGATTTGCAAGCAAATTACCTAGAATTAGAACTTACTGAAAGTATGATTGTGCAAGATGTAAATAGTGCGATCGCTACTATGAAAAAATTGCGCTCTCTGGGTGTGAAAATAGCGATCGATGATTTTGGTACAGGCTACTCTTCTTTAATTTATTTGAAAAGTTTACCAATTAATACTTTAAAAATCGACCGTTATTTTATTCATAATGTTGCCACCGACCCCCAAAAATCAGCCATTACTAAAGCATTAATTCAAATGGCTCATAACCTCAACCTAAATGTAGTTGCTGAAGGCGTAGAGGCAGAAGCAGAACTAGCTTTTTTGCGCCAACACAACTGTAATTCTATGCAAGGTTTTCTATTTAGTCGTCCATTACCAGCAGCCGAATTTGAAAATTTTTTATTGACAAATAAATGTTTATATGTGTGAAGATTAGGGACTGGGTATTGGGTACTGGGGATTGGAAAATAGTATTTCTAATCCCCAGTCTCCAATCCCCAATACCCAGTCCCTTCAAAAAAAATCGGACTTTAGGCTGGCGACAACCATCAAGTCTCAAGTCTACAGTATAAAAACTGTGTATAGTGTTTACCGCCATGAAAGTTCCTGCGCGTTTCTTGCTGCCAGTTTTTTTACTCAGCTTGGTAGCAGCCTGCAATCAGACTCGCGCCTCCTCAGATAATCCACCACTGCAAACATCTGTACCTAATACTGAACTGGTACAAAATCCTACACAAACAAAAAATATCATCCGGACTGAAGTATTTTCACCTAAACCTATCCGAATCAATCTGAAGAACTTACCGGCACCCTTCGCAACAGAAAGCGCTTCCAAGCGGCCTGAGGTTGTGCCCGTTCCCCAAGACCCGGTATTACGGGTACCACCAGGCTTTACGGTTAATGTCTTTGCCGAAGGTCTAAATGCCCCACGCTGGCTAGCTTTAACCCCAGGTGGTGATGTACTGGTAACTGAAACTGGGCAAAACCGCATTCGTCTGTTGGGCGATCGCAATGGTGATGGTGTAGCTGAAGTTCGACAAACCTTTGCTACAAGGGATAACGGACTCAATCGACCCTTTGGTATGGCTTTTGCAGGTGATTCCTTCTTTCTGGGGAACACAGATGCTGTATTGCGTTTTCCCTATACTCAAGGCCAAAATCAGATTACAGGTAACGGGCAAAAAATTGCTGACTTACCTGCTGAAGGTTATAACAATCATTGGACACGCAATGTTGTTGTCTCGCCCGATGGGAATAAATTGTATGTTTCAATCGGTTCAGGAACCAACGTGGATGAAGAACCCCTACCACGGGCTTCGGTGCAGGTGATGAATTTGGATGGTTCTGGGCAGCAGACTTTCGCCTCCGGTTTGCGTAACCCTGTTGGTCTCGATTTTCATCCTGTAACTAAGGAACTTTACACCACTGTTAACGAACGGGATGGAATCGGTGATGATTTGGTGCCAGATTATTTGACACGCATCCGACAAGGAGAATTCTACGGCTGGCCTTATGCTTACCTGACGCCAAAGAACCTCGATCCGCGTCAAAAAACCAACGATCAAAGCAAACGCCCCGACTTAGCAGCCCGTACCAAAACGCCGGATGTGCTGTTTCAGGCGCACTCAGCAGCATTGGGTTTGCAGTTTTATGATGGTAAAACATTTCCAGAAAAATACCGTAACGGTGCTTTTGCTGCTTTTCGTGGTTCTTGGAACCGCGATCGCGGCACCGGTTACAAAATTGTGTTTGTTCCCTTCGATGCAAAAGGACAACCACAAGGCTATTACGAAGATTTTCTCACCGGATTTTTGCTTAATCCTTCTGTACCAAGTACTTGGGGACGACCTGTGGGTTTACTTGTCTTACCAGATGGCAGTCTACTATTAACAGAAGAAGCTAATAATCGGATTTATAGGATTCAGTATACGGGAGGCTAGTTAAAAATAGGGAGTAGGGAGTAGGGAGTGGGGGAGTAGGGTATATTCGTTTTTTTTAATGGGGACTGCCTACCCAGATTTACCTCCTTTAGGGTAGATTATTGACAAATATTAATAATCATTGAGTTGAGAAATTAGTTATGACTCTGAATGAAAATAATACTCAGTCAAATATTAATGAAGCGTCTTCACATTCTGGTACACGGTACTGGGGTAATGTCGAGGTCATTGAAGAGGGAGCAACCTATAGAATTAGTCGCGTTGAAATCAAGCCCAGGCACGGCATTAAATCACAAATCCATTATCATCGCAATGAACACTGGGTTGTAGTCTCAGGTGTAGCGAAAGTCACTTGTGGTGATGAGGAAATACTACTAAATCGCAATCAGTCAACTTATGTTCCCGCAGCAACACTGCATAAGGTAGAAAATCCTGGTCATATTCCGTTAGTTATTTTAGAAATTCAAAATGGCGAGTATTTGGGTGAGGACGACACAGAACGCCCCTATGATCTAAATTTGATCAAGTCTGTAGGGGAAAATGAGTAGGGGATGAGGAAGTGGGGACACGGAGACGCGGGGACACGGAGAATGACAAATGATAAATGACAAATGACGAATGTCCCATACCCCATGCCCCATGCCCAAATAAATCAAAACCACCCTTCTTGTTCCAGGGTTTCAATCAACTGCAAGCCACGCGGATCGCCGACTCCTAAGAGTGAGGCTTTGGCGTCTTCCCGTACTCCCAAATCTTGGTCTTCGGCAAAGGCTTGAATGAGAGCATCGATCGCTGTAGCATAAACTACGTTAGAAGGCAGTTCGCGGCACAGTTGACCAATTGCCCAAGCACTGTTACTCCGTACTGCTGCTACTGGATCATTGACTAAGGCTTGTATTAATGGTGGCATCGCCCCGATAATTGCTTCATAACTGACTTCTGCCATTTGTGCTAAGGCGCTAGCAGCCCACAAACGCACTGCGGAAATGTCAGTTCTTAAGGCATCTGTTAGGGGTGCTACAGAACGGCGATCGCGACAGTTTCCTAAAGCCCAAACAACGCCTTTACGCACATAGCCATTCCAATCCTGATTCAATTGAGCAATTAACGGACTCACCGCCTCAGAACTGGGATTGCGTCCGATGCCATAAGCTGCACTCACCCGAACTAAGGGACAGGTATCAGTTAATAAGCGAATCAAAAGGGGGGTAGCACGAGCGTCTTCAAGATCGCAAAAAGCACGCGCCGCTAACATTCTTTGCTGGGGCTGGGGACTGTTTAGCAGAGCTAACATTACTTCTGGATCGGGCTTGGGCACTTCCAAGGAGGCAGTTAGCGGCTCTATTTTATCTAAGGGGCTTTCTAGCTCCTCCTCTGCATCAAGTAGGCTTAGATCGTCTTCGTCATACATAATTTCATTTCAATCACTTCTGGGGATTAACATGTAATCCCTGGCGTCAATAAGTTAAAGCTTTATATATATCAGTTGCGTTATTGTACACTTTCCTTTGCTCCTCGTTAACTTTGAGCCAAACGAGAACCGCCATAACAAAAGACGCTAAAGTATTTTATCGCTATCCTCTAATTTATTTTTGTGTATTGAGGAATTTTACCATCCATAGGGATTGGGTTTGATAACCTAACTGGTCGTAAAGATTTAATGCGGGTTTGTTTGATTGAAAAACTTGTAAGCCAATTTGGCGATCGCCTCTTTGAATCGCCCAATTTTCCACATATTGCATCAAGGCTGTACCAATACCCCGCCGCCGATGTTCTGGCGCAACATAGAGGACAAAGATATGGGCATGACGGTTACCTTGTACTTGATCTATGGCATTGCCTACCCAGAGGCAGGCGATGGGGGGATGGGGGGCAGAGGAGCAGAGGGGCAGAGGGGTAGAGGAGAGAGATTCTTTATTGCTCCCTTGCTCCCCTGCTCCCCTGCTCCCCTGCTCCCCCTCCTCTTCTACCCACCACAAGGGCGTATCGCTGGAGAAGTATTGCTTAACTGTTTGCTCTAGGTGGGAAAAATCCTGATTGGGAAAAAGATCTTGGTAAGTCCGCTGCATGAATTTTAGCAGCAGCGATCGATCTAAACTTGAGCCACGGCGAATAAAGTACCCAGGTAGTAATTGCTCAGACACTTCTGATATTGACTTAGCTAGCTGAGTTATGTGGTAGTGGTAAATCAGCAGGAGTAGGTTGAGAACTTACCCCTACCTCTTCAATTGGTGCGGGTGCTGCCATATCGGAGGGTAAAAATATCCGAGCGCTGACTGCCACTAGGGCAAAGACAAATACCAAAACAACAAGCAGTGGGGCGATGTATTGACGAAAAATAGCCATATTTTAATTCTAAGGAAGCTCGGAACTTTTATGAGAACCCAGCTAAAGATTTGTAAAGTATTCTTGATTTATTTTAGCGATTTTCTGGGTATGGGGACTGGGAAGGGTGAGGTCGTAGGGTGGTGGGGTAAAATTCTCTCCCCATCTCCCTACTCCCCACTCCCCTACTTCCCCACTACTGTTGCCGATCGCGCTCTAAGTCATCAAGCACTCTCTCACAATACCAATTCTCTGGCATTCCTGGATAAGTCTCTTTTGCCTGTTCAATTAATCGTTCGGCAGCGGCGGTATCACCGGATAATCTGGCAATTAGCCTGTTTTTGAGATAGCTATCAGATACACCTTCGTCTACCTGGCTTGGTATTCCTCGATCTAAGGATGACCGAGACTGCTCTCTCCGCAATTGCCAAAATAAAACGTAATAAAGTGTACCAAAAATTAAAATTAGGCTGAGTGTTCCGAAAAAAGTTAGGAGGTTAAATGCTAGAAATCCTAAAACTAACTGCGAGAGAACATACCCAAGTAATAAACCAGTAAGCAAGAGGATGAATGTACCGACAGCAATAACTACTTGATTCCCCATATATCCTCTTCTTCGTCCTCAAGTCCTGGTCTAGACACTGCCACTGGCTGAGGGTTCCAAGGGGCAAATACTGGTAATAGAAGTAGTCCCGGGAGAGCGGCGGCGATGGTTATTAAGAAAAATGTAGGCCAACCTGTGCTTTGGGCGATCGCACCTCCAGGGGCCGACAGAATATCGCGGCTGACAGCCATCAAGCTGGAAAGCAAAGCATATTGGGTTGCAGAAAACCGCTGGTTACAAAGACTCATCAAAAAGGCAACAAAGGCTGCTGTCCCCAATCCACCACAAAATTGTTCTATGTTGATGGCAAGTACCATAGCTTGGTAGTTTTTACCGATATATGCTAGGAAAAAGTAAGCTAAATTACTTACTGCTTGTAGAATACCAAAAACCCAAAGCGATCGATTGATGCCTATAGCACTCAAAATCGAACCACCTGCTAGGGCGCCGACAATCGTAGCAACTAATCCCATGCCGACTTGAATTGCCCCAATATCGGTTTTGGTAAAACCTGTTTGCAGCAAAAAGGGCGTGGTCATATTGCTCAACAAAGCATCACCCAGTTTGTATAAGGTAATGAACACAAGAATTAAAATAGCGTATAAGATACCTTGACGCTGAAAAAATTCACCAAAGGGCAAGATAACAGCATCAGCTAAGGAAGCGGGAGGGCTAATTTCCTTGGGTTCTGGTGCTAACAAGCTGGCAAAAATACCAATTAACATGATTCCTGCCATCAACAAGTAAACTGATGACCAGGGTAATTTATCAGCAAGTATCAAGGCTAAAGCACCTGCGACTAACAAGGCAATTCGATAACCTAAGATAAAAACCGCTGCACCAGCACCCATTTCTAGTTTTTCCAAAACATCGGTGCGGTAGGCGTCAGCGGCGATATCTTGAGTTGCACTGATAAAGGCAATAACTATAGCGTTAATGGCTAAAAGTTGTAATGCTTGTTTGGGTTGTTGAAATGCCATGATGGCGATCGCTATAATCAAGCCAACCTGTGTCAAAATCAACCAACCCCGTCGTCGTCCCAAACCTGGCAGGCTGAACCTGTCTATTAACGGCGACCACAGAAACTTCAAAGAATAAGGCAACCCGGCAAGGCTAAACCAGCCAATAGCGCCTAAATCGACCTTTTCCACGGTCATCCAAGCCTTCAAGGTATTACCGATTAACAATAACGGTAAACCCGATGCAAAGCCCAACAATAACAAAGCCGCCATCTTGCGACTACCGAAAACTTGCAGCAGCGATTCCATTTTCCTCATGGTTTCAACTTTTTGCCTCTTTTGAGGAAATCTCAGCTATGGTAATTGGAGTTTGGATAAAGTACAACAAGGCAATGAAAAAATCTATCATCTAAACTAATACCTATAAGAATTTGCGCGATCGCCGCAGCATTAATTGACTATTAATCACTATCACAGGTCGTGTGTAGTTTTCTGCAAACACACTAACTCACCAAGATTTACTCGTCCTAAATCCAAATTCAGGATACCTTCATAGCGTAGTGGTTTATCTTATAGCAATTTGAACAATGATCGCGACACATGAACTACTCAAAGCAATTCCCAGTAAATCTTTGATAATCCAAAATCGGATTAACTTTCTGGAATCGGATAAACCTGATGTCCTCTGATTTCTACCCCGTGTGCGGCAAGGCATTTTCCCCAACCTTCACGAGTGCCGATATCGCTTGTGTGCTTGAGCAATCCTAATTTTTCTTCTTGTTGGGTGAGTTTAGCAAATTCTTCGTAACGCGGATATGTATTGGTAACAAATGTTTCTTTTCGATGCAAAATTGGCGGATTTGCTCTAGTTTTATATTCTCGGTGAGTCACAGCTAGGGTTTTTAAGTCAATACCTATACTTGCTGCTAAAGCTGGATGGGCGTCAGTATCGAATTCTGGGTAAAAAAGATAGGATATTTGCGGTTTATCAATGTGATATTTTATCAATGTGGCTCGATCTACACGCCCAATGGTGCGGCTAGCGCAGCCTTCGTAAATTCGCAGCAGAGGATCGAGTGCAGCAAGCGCCGAAACATGTACATAAAGGGCACCGCGCGTGTGTTTACCAATTTTGCTTTTTTCACAAGCAGTTTGAATCACTTTCGGTTTACCTAAACTGAAAAGCTTTTGATCGGCGACTTGGCAAGCTTCTTCGTAGCTACTAAAAAAGGCTTTGATGTCGTGACGCATTTCTGGCGCTAGCTTCTGCCATGCAGGGCGGCGATCGAAGTGGGTGAGGGCGAGATAAACTTGGATATCTAGAGAACGACGATAAGCGATCGCATCCCATTCTGTTTCGTCGGTGGCTTGCAAAATTACGCCAAACGCACGCCGGAAGTTACCAAATTCCTTAAGTAATTCTTGTTCATTTTCCAATTCACCTTTCACAGGCAATCTACCGCGCTTGGTAAAAAAAGTCATGAGTGGTTGCAGTTGTTCTTGGTAATCTTCAAACCGCTTGGTGGGGATGCGGACTCGCGGTGTAGAAGAAGTAGAAAAGAAGCGGATAGCTTTGTAACTTTCTTTTTGGGCTTCATCTCGAAAAACAAAGTAGACACCCAGCGCTATGGGTACCGCATCGACATTTAGCACTTCATCAATGTAAGTTTTAAGTTCCTCTTGCTCGTAATATTTTTGAAAAGTGTTGCGGCGGGTTACAATGCCATCGTTGTAAGCCAGCTGAGTTTTGCTGGGAGCATTAATCAGCACTTGAGCTGCGACAATTAAAACTTGCTGGGTGAGTTCCCAAGCTTGGATGAGGCTTTGGCGGCGTTCCTCTGCATCTTCGATGACGTTGAGGACATAACCCAAATTGACGACATCAGCGGGGGTGAGTGGGACATCGGGATAGTAGTAAGGGTCCCAGCCTGCACTGGTGTAGCCTAAGTCTGCTATTCGCCGCACATCACCACCGTAGCCGCAACCATAGTCAAAAAAAGTGGTATTTTGATCCAGGATTGCCCATTCTATGGCTAATCGCACGGGGCGGGAGATGTCAGTGCGAGCGATCGCAGCTCTATGGCGATCGATTTCTAAGGCTTCAGGCATAGTATCAGTTAACAGTTAACTAATATCCTTTCAATCTTTAATGGCCAGTTCAATTAAATCTTCAATTTTCTTGATATTTTGATCGCCTGCTAAGTAACCGATACCGCGATGCAAGTGCAGGCGGAATTGGGTGGCGAGGGTTTCTTTATCAATGGGATAGCCGTCGTTATGACAGCGTTGCTTGAGAGCGATGAGGAGAATATCAGACATTTCGCCACCAAAGACGCGCCAAGCCATTTCGACGTTGCTATCTTGGGGAATTGGTACGGGGGAGGGTGGAGTTGGTTCTGCGAGGGAACGACAAAACGCCCAACGACAGAGGATGTTCCATTGGTCTATTTTGATATTACGTCTGAGTTTGAGAAGTTGGTCTTTGGCTGTTTGGGAGAGTTTTATTCTTTCGATTGGGGATTCCATAAATATTGCTAAAAATTGAGGTACTTTTCAGTCATAAACCCAAACAATAGCGAACCGCAGTTTCGACTTCAAGCATCTTGGAGTCAGAAATTTTGCCAACTGGATCGGCATAAAAGCGATTTGGATCTAAAGAACGAATCTGAAAGCATAAAAACACTGTTTCTATTAACAATCCACTGTCACTTGAAGATACTCGTATATTGGTTGGATAATCGCGCTTAACATTTGTTACTTTCGTGCCTACGACTACAGTGACAACCAAAGGTAATTGGTTGATAGCGTCTATGGATAACACTAAAACTGGTCGTGTTCCTGCCTGTTCTCGTCCCTGTACTTCTAGTTGTTCTAATGAAAAATTACTTAGTTCACGCTCTATTTTGAATAAATTTGGTGAGTCCATAATTGCCGCTCTACTTTCCAAGGTTCATTATATATATTGTAAATATCCACGCTCAATAAAATAGCGATTTTATTTAGTCTGGATATCTACTACCAAAAATATTGATTTTCTACTACTGTTGTTTGACGGGTAGCAGAGTCGTATTTGAGGAGATATTCGCGGGCGATCGCTTCATTATTTCTTAATGTTTCCACTTCTTTTTTACCGATTTCAGTATCCGTAGAAAGCAGAATAACTTGATGGCTGGCGGATGGAAAGTAACGTTCTACTAAGTTGCTGCGATGTGAGGAGTCGAGTCTACCGAGTGGCGTATCGATAGCTACTGGTAGGCGGTGTCCGGAGACTTTGGCTAAACCCCAGAGAAAGGCGATCGCTAATAGTTGTTTTTCACCAGCAGAAAGGCGATGTTTCGGTACTGGTTTCCCATTAAAGTCGTAAAGCAAAAGGCTGAAAGTCTTAGTATCGATGGTTATCCGATGCACTAAGTCAGATTTATGGAGGAGATAAAGGAAGCAATTTTTAACTTCTTCTTCTAATTTATTGAGTTTTCGTAGGGTTAATTTTTCACGAAAAATCTTGAGTGTTTCTTGAACTTTCGCTGCTGACGTAATAATATGTTCGGTATTTTTATACTTGATATTTTCTACAGTATATTCACTTAATTCTTTTTTAGATTTGGCAATAATAGTTTCTAATTCAGCTAAACGACGGCGGATCGTTTCATAATTTGCTTTAACTTCAACAACTTGATTTTGCGCCGCTTCTAATGCTTGACGCAGCTTTGTATAATCTTCTGGTGCTGCTGCTGTCTGCACTTGTCTTTCAAGAGTATGAATTTCTTCTTCTTTATTTTTGAGAATAGTTAATTTTTCTTTGGCAGAAAGTTGAGAATTTTGTAAATGATAGATGAGATTATCTAGCTGACTTAAAGTTTCATTATCAGCTAATAACCAAGGTGCTTCTCTCGGTCGGTTTTTTACATATAAATTATCTACATCTTGGATTAGAAATGATTGGATTTTTTCCACTTGTGTCGGTGAAATTTCCACTTCATTTAACCAACTGAGTAAGCGCTGATCTCGCTCAATTAACAAATCTTTGGAGATTTGTACTTGTTGATAGCGAAATTCTCTTTCTCCCTGTGCTTGCACCTGAGTAAGCAAATTGGCAATTAATGCTAGAGGCAAAACATCAGCCGCCAATTCACACATCGACTGACGTACTTGTTCAATTTCCGCAGTTTTTGTATACTGTTGTAATTCTAGTTGATTGCGTTCTGCTGCTATTTTACCGCCTTCAGAAATGAATTTATCAAAGGCTTCTTGCTGTTTTTGTTCTAAATCTTCTACCTGATTTTTGAGAGTTTCTAATTTTTCTACTGTTGTTTGATAATCTTCTTGCTGTTGGGTTAACCTAGTTTCAATTTTCTCTAGGTTTGCTAAATCTTTACTATTACCAACTTCTTTAAGTTTACGATTAACTAGGATATCTAAATCAACCGCTAAACGGTCTGCTAATTCTAAACCTAAAAGCCCGCGAATTGCATCTACTACAACTGGTGGTGGTGTTTCCTGTTCTGCAAGTTCTTTAACCTGTTCCCCATCAAAGAGAAATAAATTAGAAATACCTAATGGCAAAAGATTTTCTATATACTCATCCCAGATATTAACTAAAGCATCAGGCCATGTATCACTATCACCTAAAATGCCTAATGTATCTTTCCCGTCTTTAGGATTTTTTGTCCAACTACGCACAACACGATATTTTATTGGCTTATCATTTTCGATATGTTCAAAAAGTAATTCAATACGGGTGTCTGCAACTGGATCTATTCTCTTGGAAAGTTGCTCCTTTTGGGGAGACCCCAAGACCGCACTTTCCGCTTTGCTGTTAACACATTGGTTGAGAAAATCGCTATAACTTAAATTACCACGGGTAGAACATTGGGCACGGGCCCCATAAAGGGCGAGACGAATAGCATCCATAAGGGTAGTTTTTCCGCCACCATTCATTCCACCTAAAAGGATAATTGGGCGTGAGTTTTCCTCATCAATTTTTGGGTTTAGATTGATTACCTGTTTACCAATGTAGGGGCCGAAGTTTTGCAGAACGAGTTCAAGAAATATCATTGATTTTTTAATATTATTAAAGATATGGGAAAGAAATACTGAATGAATGTAATTCGCGGTTATAAAGCAATACCCTTGGGTTAAGAAAATTAGAAAATCCGTTTCCCTCCCCTTTATAAGGGGAGGGTTAGGGTGGGGTAAAACAATATTTGATACATCAATCCTGACTTTTCAAACACCCTCTAAGCAGTAACTAATGCCTTTAATTCCTCAGTTTTTAATCTTGGGCCATAGGATGTAACAATCTTAGAAGCTGCGGCCGATGCTAATTTTCCGGCTTCTTCATAGCTCATACCTTGGGTAATTCCATAGAGGAAAGCTCCTGCATACATATCTCCTGCTCCCACTGTATCTACAGCTTTTACTTGAGGTGCAGCGATTTCGATTAATTTCTCACCGTCAAATACTACTGAACCCTTGGCACCGCGAGTAATGGCAAATTTCTTACTCAGGATTTTTAGTTTGTCTACAGCTACTTGAAAATCTTGTGTATCTGCTAGTCCTAATGCTTCACTTTCATTAGCAAAAATCAAGTCTAAACCAGGTCCAATGATCTCTAATAAACCATCTTTAAAAAATTTCACCATGTTGTAATCAGATAGGGACATGGTGGTTTTTACTCCCGCTTTTTCAGCTATTTCTCTAGCCTTTATAGCTGCTTCTTTTCCTGTGGGAGAAGTCACTAAATATCCTTCGATATATACATATTCTGAATCAGCGATCGCATCTGATACTAATTCTTGTGTAGAAAATTCTCCAGTAATTCCCAAAAATGTATTCATGGTGCGATCTGCATCGGGAGTTACTAACACCAAACATTTACCTGTAATTCCTGATTGGCGATCGCCATTTTTTAAGTTGGTATCTACCTGAGAGTTGAGTAAATCTTCTATGTAAAAGTCTCCAAATTCATCATTAGCCACTTTACAGGAATAAAAAACTTTTCCTCCTAGTTGACTAATTGCCACTATTGTGTTTGCTGCTGAACCTCCGCAACTCTTATGGCAAGGAAGATTTTTGAGATTTTCCAAAATATGATTTTGACTCTCTTCATCTAGGAGTGTCATTACACCTTTATCAATCTTTAACTCTTGTAGTAACTCTGGAGATACTTCGTATTCTATATCTACTAAGGCATTACCTACACCATAAACATCATATTTCTTGCCCATTGTTTATCTCCTAGAATAATTTATGCCTGACTTGAACAGAATTGATAATAACAGATAGGCAACAGATAAGAGTTGCTTGGTCATAATTTCGTGGACTCACATTTTTTCAGGGTCTTTTACCGGATTTCTCACAAAGAAATCAAAAAAATGGGTCAAAAACTGCGAAAATGTATATGTAGAAAGCATTTCAACAGTTATATAGCGGTTTCCATTCAGATGCGGTGCAACATCATATCGCAAAGTGTAGGGAACATGGCTGTGCCCCTACCCGTGTACTTCATTTACGTGAAATACGCTGTAAAGCATGAACTAGTAGATAGCGTAGGCGTAGCCCGCCGCAGGCATCGCTCTGTACCAGTTGCGTCAGATATACTAATACTTATGTACTATAATTTAGCACAGGCGTAGCCCGTCGTAGATATCGCCTATGTCAGTTGCGTAAGTTCTGAAGCTTTCGTCTGTGTAGCCGCGAATTCCATTCGCTCGGTATTCTATTCTTCTGAATTTTTATTTGAAAATTTCATACTTGCCCAAGTTAAGTTTTCATCACTTTTATCTTCATTTACCTCATTCATTGCTGCAACATCGCCCAAAGTCATCTGTTTGACCTTTGCAACATCACCTTGACTAACTGCTTCGCTTAATTCGCGTTTCAAACGAGCATTTTTAATCGCTTCTTCTGGAGAACGGGAACTTGTATTAAAACATTTTTCTAGAGCTTCATATATTCCGACGCGACGAGTCTTTTTGCGATACTGGCGTTCTGTATCTAACAATTTCGCCATGAGTTCCAATTGCATAGCGTCACCTTCACAGATTTCTTCTAATACTATCCATTCATCACGACCTAGTAGGCTATAGTCAGCACCAGGACGGGGATCTTGAAATTCTTCGCCAGTTATTTCTTGATAAATACGGGGTAAGCTATCATCAAATTCGTGTTTTTCTTCTAGCCAAATGCGCCGAATTTCGCTCATTTCTTCTACAGTGATTAAGGTGATATCACGCATATTTTCTGGCGCTGTATGACGGATTTTTGTTTGCGCTTCTAATAATCGTCTGAGCCAATGCTCCCGCCAATATTTAGTATAAGGGCCATGAATTGGTTCAATAGAGGATTCACCATCTACATGACGCTCAAAAAGTTGGACTTCTCCCCAAATGCGACGGAAGTCTCTTTTATCGCGGTCATCTCTGTTATCTAATTCATTGCGTATATCTAATAGAGGCTGCATCCATTCTTTTTCTTCATCATTTTGAATCATTGCCTCCATTGATTTATCTTTACTAACAATTGTGCAAACCCAGCAACCAAATCGAGAATCACCACAGCTAGCAGTAGAAGTATCAACAACTAAAGGACATTCGTTATCTGCTGTAGCACCTCGATACATGGTGAATAAGTCTTTGTTACTATAACCCCAAGGGTTTTGCCACTGATTTAGGTAAATCCAAACTTCATCTGTACGCCAATCTTCGATGGGGCTATAAATTAAAGAATTAGGCAAACTTGCACTATGGTAAAGCAGAGATGTCGGTGAACTTGAATCAGAAATAAGGCGATCTTTTAGGCTACCTGCTTGATGCTTTTCCATTGAGATAGCACGTTTAATACTTTCAGCCTTGCGCGTACCTAAAACAAGAATAACTTCCCCATTTACTCTAACCACATCACGGATAAAGCGGTTAGAAGGATGAATTTTTAAACGGTCTGTACACCAACGGAATTTTCCTCGCGGCGTTGGATAACCTTTACCAATCAAACTTACCCAGAATGTTTCTTTGATTTCTGGTTGTAATAAATGAGGTTCAATGGGCATTTGTTGTTCTTTAGCAGCAACCCTCATCCTTTCTAAGGATTTGCGTACCCAAACAGCGACTACAGGGTTTTCTACCAGTGTGTCAGTTGTAATAACATGAATAGTCTTTTTTCGCTTTTCAACTGGTAATGCTGCGATCGCATTCCAGATCAGCTGTAAAGTAGCAGTACTGTCTTTGCCACCTGAATAGCCTACTACCCAAGGTATCTGATCCAAACTGTACAATTCTTGAATTTCAGTGGTGAGAGCTTGGATGTAGTCCACTAACTCTGCTACAGTACGTGTTTGCTGACCTTTATTTTCTGCTTGTTGTGCTGTAGTCATTTCTCCCTCTCTCTGAAAACATGGGTGTAACTTCATTTTTTCCATCTAAGTGCATGGAACTATCCGCTACACAGGCGCAACGTATGTACTCACGTTAGAAAAAAGTTTTTAAAAACTTTATTACTAATACCCAATTTTTTGGACAATCAAACTACATATTACTACTTCGTTTTTAAAAATTAACATGAAAGATAGTACATCTGACCCAACCGCTGACATCGCTAGAGAGTACCTGGAACGGGAAAACAAGGAAAAACAGGTACTTGCTTTACTGCTGGAGAAGTTTTTAGGGAGAAAAGATCAGATTCTCGTTCAAAAAACTGAGATGGGTGGTACTGAGGCTTATGTTAGCTCTGTTACATTGGAATGGTTTGCAGGTCGTGTTCACTTCGCCTCTGGCTTACCTCTGTTTCAAAAAAAATACAATCCAGAGACAGAGAATATCGAGATTGACGCGGATAGTATTGATGAAATTCAGCAGCGTCCCCTTGATTGGTCACGTCAAGCACCGCTAGTGCAGTATTTAGCGGCTCGACACAATCACAAGTTTCCACCGGTGTTGGTTGTAATTAATCAACCGTGGGTGGATAATCCCAAAGCTGCTGAATGGGATAGTGAAGGACGCGCCACCAAGTCTACCACTGATTTCATCCCCTTAGATAAAGACGCTAAAGTAGGTCTCTTAAATATTTCTGAAGATGATGTAACCATTTATGCACTAGATGGTCAACACCGATTAATGGGTGTACAGGGGTTGATGGAGTTAATAAAAACTCGTAAACTCCAACGCTATAAAAAAGATAAAGCTGCTGATGAGAGTTTTATTACAGTCAATGATTTGATACAAAAGTACCAAGTAGACCTTGCTTACTTACAAAATTTACCCAAGGAAAAAATTGGTATTGAGTTTATCTGTGCGGTAGCGGTTGGGGAAACTCGCACCGAGGCGAGGCGGAGGGTGAGATCGATTTTTGTTCATGTCAACTTGATGGCTGCACCGTTGACTAAAGGTCAGCTAACACAGTTGAATGAAGATGATGGTTTTGCGATCGTTGCTAGAAAAATCGCAGTTACACATCCATTATTAGAACAACGACAAGAGCGCAATCCTCGTGTTAATTGGAATAGTGCAACAGTGGCTTCCAATTCTACAGTTTTGACGACATTACAAGCTCTGCAAGACATGTCTGAGCGATATTTGAGTCAAAAGTTCCCTCATTGGAAACCCTTGGAAAAAGGTCTAATTCCCATGCGTCCAGAGGACGAAGAACTTGAGCAAGGGATTGAAGAATTCAGAAAGCTATTTGATTCTTTGGCTAATCTTCCCAGTTATAAAATTTTGGAACATGAGGATACACCAGCTTTGCGGCGCTTCAGCTTTGAGAAGGATGGAGGTGAAGGAAATATGCTTTTTCGTCCAGTTGCTCAAGTTGCATTAGCGCAAGCGTTGGGAATTTTAGTATTTAAAAAAGGTTTCTCACTGGCAGATATTTTTAAGAAGCTGCGGAAGTTTGACCAACAAGGCGGTTTTAGTGGTATGGAGTATCCCCAATCTCTCTGGTATGGGGTTTTGTATGACCCAAATAAAAAGCGAGTGCAGGTTGCTGGACGAGATTTGGCTGCGAAGTTATTGGTTTATATCCTGGGTGGAATTCAGGAACAGATGGAACGTGCTGAACTTCGTAAGGCTTTGGCGGATGCTAGGACTGTGGAAGATAAAACTATAGGTTTCGATGGCAAGTTTGTTGAACCTAAGCAAGTAGGACTTCCATCTGTCCTGTAATTATGCTTGAAATATATTTTGGCGATGCCATTGCAGCGCTTCCAGTTCTGGAAAGTATTGCTCTGTATTTGGTAGAAGTATTGTTTCACCATGAAAATGTTTCATAGCTTTAGCATGGGGAGATGCTTCTTCCAAATCATTACTAACTATAATTTTGTATTGCTCATCTACAGTAAACCAACCCCTATCAAATGCCCAGTGATGATTTTTGCAAAGAGCAATTCCATTATGAATTTTATTATTATAAAACTGTGAAAATGGCTTGATGTGTGCGCCATCGACAATATTTTGATTTACTTTTTTAGTTACTTTTAGTCCACAAAAGGCACATCTGTAATCGTAAACGTGTATAATCGCTTTTCTAAAAAAAGCATTTCTAATAACTGCTCGTTTCAAGCTCCACCTTGGATTAGTCTCTAAATTTCCTGTTTCAATTATTTTTCCTATCTCTACTGCGTCATCTTGAAAAGTTTGATTTATCTGTAAAATAGCTTCTAAATCATTTTCATCATCAGAAAAGAAAGCTGCCACAAGTGCGTCAATTAGTTCTTTTCTGTAAAATTCATCTTGCAAAAACTTAAATAATTCATTGTCTAGATATGCGTATTCAACAGCCCCCTTTAGTTTGTTAATTGTTTTTGGCTGTAACCCATTAAATTCAGGCTTAAATTTTAAGTACCAAAAGCCCTCATTTTGTAGATGAAAGAAAGGATAGTGTAAACCACCTTTGTAAGTCTGAGAACCGATTACATTCCAATAACTCTCAAATGTTTGAATTAATTCGTCTGAAACTGGAATCTCATTAGTAGTAATGACACCTCGCGCAATCAAATCAATTACAGATAAAAGTAATATTGGTTTATATTGAGCATTACCACGTTTCCGACTACTACTCACATTTAATTCAGCAAAGCGTTGACAATAATATGCTATATTTTTCATATTTAATAACTTAATTAAGAAAGCAAAAAAATCAATTTAAGAATTTACTGAGGTCAAATTCTTCTTCTAGCTGTTCTTTTGTTCCTCTTTCAGAAATCAGAACTAATAGAATTCGCTCTGAATAGTCAACAGAACCCCGTAACTCATTTTGCAATATTTCCAATCCACCATTAGCGTATTCTTCAAATATTTGAGTCCGTCTATCTTCATCTTGTTCTTCTCTAGATGAGAGGATGTTGATATCTTGAGTTTCATTGATTCCTAATAATTTAATGATTAGGTCATATCCTAATGAAGCAAAATTTTCTTGTGGAATTGGAGATGGTTCTCTTTTTGTCGTTTCCCCCAAAGGAACGCGCTTTTTATATTTAACGCCCAATGCTGCTGCAAACACCATAACTTCTACATAAGTTTGAAAAGGCCCAGTTGTGTCTTTTGATGCGACTAGAGATTTCACCAACTCAGCCTTATCTTTAGCAACCCTGATTCTATTTACAGCCATTGTTTTTATATATACTGTGTTGCTATTTTAACCTAAACCCAAAAATGGGCGCACCTTTAATTGCATTATTTTATACTAATAAAAAGGCGATCGCTAAACAAACAAATTATCCACTAACATAGTCCATCCTGGCAGTGCGGGTTCAGCTTCAGCCACCTCACCACGGCGATACACCTGGGGTTCTTCAGGATTACTAACACGGTATACTCTAATAACTTCCTCTTTAAGTACATCTACATCCCAAACTACCAACGTACCAGCCGCAAAATAATCACGGCGTTTACTAGCCATATCTTTCTCAGCCTTATCACCGTAATCATTTTCACTTCGCACCTCAGCAGCAAACACAGGCGCACCATTAAGAAACTTTCCACCTGTAGGTTTACCAGTATAAAACGCAGCATCAGGACTTAAAGAACGGCGGTTAGGGAGATTGACAATAAAACCGACATTATCAGGCAAAGCATAACCACTTTTTTTTAGACGTTCATAATCCCGTAGACTTGCATAAATTTCACCACCTGCACGTCCTGGTAAAAATCCAGTTGGAGACATCAGCACCAATTTTCCATTGACAATCTCTGCTTTACAATTGTCAGGTAAATGGTACAAATCTTCAATAGTTGCTTCAGTTTTAATACTCATAAAATATCTTCTAATTAATTAGCGATAATCTCAATTTAACAATCTTCTCTTCCCTCTGCGTTCTCTGCGCCTCTGCGGTAGCCTACGGCAAGCCGCTAGGCGTCTACGTTTCTCCAAAACTTATATTACAAACTGCACATCCTCATAAACTAAAGAAATAGGAAAATGAAAATTAACACTAGTTAAATGAACTTCATCCCCCTCTTCATAAGGATGTAACTCCCAAATCCCTCTATCATTTATACGGAAGCAATCTAAACCAATTTTTTCAGCATCGATGAGGACATATTCTTGCAAAGTCTGAATGCGACGATACCGCGTAAATTTTTTACCTCTATCGTAAGCTTCCGTACTTGGGGACAGAACTTCAACAATTAAACAAGGATATTGGAGAAATTGAATAGCTTGTTTATCCCGTTCATCGCAACTCACCACAACATCGGGATAATGAAAAGGCCCCTTCTCAGATACACCTACTTTCGCATCCGCCATAAAGGGAAGACACTCACTCCCCCTTAGATGAATTTTTAACGCTGAAGCTAAGTTTAAAGCAATAGTTGTATGGGGAAGAGTACCCCCAGTCATGGCGAAAACTTCACCATCAATATATTCATATTTAATTTCTTGGCGTTCTTCCCACTCCAGATATTCCTGTGGAGACATATAATTTCTGTCTGAACTCGCAACCATAACCTCATTCCTCTCTTTTTCTCAACTCTAACTAAAAAACCTTTGCGTCTTTGCGCCTTTGCGTGAGATATTTACCCCTCCGTTCTCACCGTCAAAACCTGCGGCGGCGTAGAATCTGGAGGATACAAAAAGTCCACCTGTACTTGTCGCTTCCCACCCGCCAACATCTTCAGCGTCACCAACGCTTCACCCCTTTGTCCCCGACGCTGTACCAAATGCACATAGCGCGTCTTTTCCACACCATTATCATCGATGTAACGCACCCGCACCGTTCCCCGAAAGAATATTTGTTCTACCCCTGGCTTTAAAAACAGCAGTCTATCTGTTCCCCCTTCATCCTTCACAGGAGTCTGGATTGATACAGTCACCGTCTGAGTTTGATTAGTAATATTTCTGAGGGGTAAAGTTAGATTGTATTCAACACCATAGTTACTGTGAGCAAAATACGCCGTATCAGGATAGCGTTTTAACATAGCTGCACTTTGAATTTGTCCAGTGCTGAGAGTAATTAAATGTACAGTTCCCAAAGGATAAGAAAACGCCTTTCCTGTTTGGGGTATGGTTAACTCAGACACATTGGGATTATCCGTAACCTGTGTTAGCCATTGCGTTCCTTGGGAGACACCAGCGACGCGACTAAATACCGTTGGTTCTCTGGGAGGGTCGAGAGGTGTGGGAATGGGGTCACGCTTTCCTGCTAAACTGGCTGTATCCAGAAGCTTTTGCCACTCAGCTAAAGTGGGGGAGCGATCGCTATTCTTAACTAAATTTGCGAGATAAACTGGGCTACTACTTGCCAAACGCATCATCGTCGTGCGACCGTTAGAAGCAGGAGCCTGTACGGGAATGGGTAAATTCGCTAAGATTTGAGTTTCTTTTGGTGCTATAACCAGCTTTTCGGGAAAAATCCCTTGGCGAACTCCCCGCAGTACATCATTCATTGTGCGATCGCCAGGCCCAGAGTAAACTGTACCTTGGGGATTATCCACCACATCAGGTAAAGCGATAAATGGTGCTTCTCTGGTAAGGTAACTAGCTGCTTGTAATACTTGCAGTGTCACAGGTTCATTTCCTGGATTATGTACGATTATCCCTTGGTAAACAGTGCGGTTTTCGGCTGGTGTTTGTGCCCTGACGATATGATGAGCAAATAAATCAAATCTGCCTTGAAAAGAATAATTTACAGCAGTTTTCATGTATTTAGACCACAGTCTTGTTTCTTATTTTCTTCCTTTGCGCCTTTGCGTCTTTGCGTGAGATAAAAATAGTGTGGTTCATTTACCTGAAAATTGCTGTAAATGTGCTTCCTGTACTTGTTTCCCATCTGGAGGGAAAGTTGATAGTAAAATTCCTTCAGTTGTTACTAGTTCGGGACTATTGCTGTTAAAGGTGGGAATAATATCGAGTTTTCCTGGTAAAGGGCGTACTTCTTGGGGATGTACATCGATTCCGGCAATATATTGTGGGGGAACTGTGTAGATATTTAACCCCCGACATATCAAAGCTGCAACTTCGCCTCTAGTAGCGCTTTGTAGTGGTTTTAGCTGTCTGACATTGGGATAATTGACAACAATACTATTAATAGTCGCAGATGCGATCGCATTTTGGGCATAGTTAGGAATTTGTCCCGCATCATTGAAATATTGCTGTAATATGTGTATTGGGTTGGACACAGAACTGTAATTTTTCCCACCAGCTACGACACCAATGATTTGGGCGCGAGGAATTGGTTGGTTAGGCTGGAAAATTCCACCAGGATAACCAGAAAAAAATCCCTTTTGGTAAGCATTAGAAATTGCTTTATTTGCCCAATAATTACTGGGTACATCTTTAAATGTCGTAGCAGTACGTTTCACTGGTGAATTAGGAAAAGCATTTAGCATCAACACTGCGGCTTCAGCACGTGTAACTGTTGCTTCTGGGCGAAAGCTAGCATCAGGGTAGCCTGTAATCAGTTTACGATCTCCTAATTGCTGGACGCAATTTTTTGCCCAATGGCTTTGGGTGTCGGAAAAGGCTAGGGTGTTGGGAGTTGATAGAGTTAAGAGAAAGACAACGACTACTGAAGTTTTTCGGAAAAGCATTAGTCAACTTGTTGAATATGAGTATGAATATCTCACACATTCGCGTAGCGTCTCGTAGGGAAGATGCAAAGGAAAATTCATAAAATTCTCCTGTATTTATACAACGCCAATTAATTAGATTCCATGCAAGGCGTTGGATAAATGCGGGATGAGTTGTCGGGCTACGCCCCGCTTCTCTACGAGACGCACTCGCGTTCGCTAACACGCACGAGGCAAGAGAGGCGCAGAGAGAATAAGGAGTTTTAGATTTTAATACATAAAATTTCATCCCATGATTCAGCAACGCCCCATGCAAAAGTCTTTCTTTTCTTCCTCTTCTTTGCGCCTCTGCGCCTCTGCGTGAATAATTACCCATCCCGTTCAACTTCCATAATTTCCGTATACTCAAACTCATTCGGACTTTGTTTCACCAAAGGATATCTTTCCCCAGCCAAATCAATATAATCCTGCTCACAATCAGGTTTAGAAGAATAGTAAGTAAGCACATATTCTCTGCCAATTCTGTCTGCTATTTCTTCTTCAACTTCACCCCGCCATTGAGTTTTAGTTGCTAACACTATCAACTGATTCGCTAATTTAGGAATTGTCTTAGCAATGTGTCGCCGCGAATTCGCATCCAAGCTACCAAAAGGCGAATCCATCACAATAGGAAAAGTGCTACTATCAGGAATCATCATCATTTTTCGCTTCTCACTCCATTCCCTTACTTTGTCAATGATGCTGGCAATAAAGGATAAACTGAGAATTTGGTTTTCTCCAGTGGAAGCTGCAACTAACGCTTCCATACCTGTGGTATTTTCTACTAATGTCAGTTCATATTTATCGCTAATTTTAGGAATGTATGGAGTCACAGAAATTTCTGTGAATATCTCTTGTACTCGCTTTTCTAATTGCAGGCGAAATTGTTGCTCTTGACGATTTCGGACTTCTGTTAATCGTTCGATGGCATCTTGAGTAGCGTTAATCCGTCGCTGTGCTAAAGTTTGCTTATCCTCGTTCAGCTTTTGTTTGCTGATTTGCTTGTTCAAACCTTCAATTTCAGTTGTGAGTTGAGCAATTTGCTGCTGATTTGCACCTTGTTCTCGATTTAATTCGTCAATTTTACTTTCAATTTCATCTAACCGTTTTTGTAAACTGCTAATTTCTTCGTTAGCATCTTTTCGTAACCGTTCTTGAATATTCTCTAAATCGTTTTCAACTTGGGACATAGTTTGCCTGAGTTGATTAATCCTGGCTTGTTCTCTATCAACTTCTTCCCAAAATCCTATGGCTTGCTTATCAATTTCATCTACTTGGGCACTCATCCGAATTGCGCTTTCTTCCACCGCCGAGGAACCTGCTTTATTTAACCAAGTTTGCACATTTATATGAGAATGATTACCTTCATGTAACTCGGCACCACAAATACAGCGTTGAGAATTGAGTAAATCATTGACAAATTCCCGCGAAATCCCCGATGTTAACTCACCTCGCTGCTTCAAATCTTTGATAATTTCTCGGAACTGGGATGTAGTTTGTGACAGTAAAACTGTATAACCCCGCGCCGAAATAATTTTTTTCAGCGTTTCCTTGGTTTTTTTATATTCTTCTTGATTTGCTGCTTTCTGCGATTCTAAATTTTGCCATCTTTCTTGTAATTCCTTAGCAGCACTCAATTCTCGTAAACGGCTACTTGTTTCTTTTTTAAAAGTTTGTTGATATTCTAACTCTTCTTGAATTTCTATTTGGCGTTTGGTAATGCGTTCACGCTCTCGTTCTATTTTTTCTTGTTGTCGTAACAACTGTTTAGTTTGCAAATCACCAATAGCTTTTAACTCATTTTCTAGAGTTTTTTTAGCATCTCCTAAGTGTCTGATGGAACGGTTGATTACTTCTACACCCAAGAAAATTTTTGTCGCTTCGGCAATTTCAGCTTTTTTATCAGAACGAACTATTTCTTCAATTCGTTCGCCGTCAAAGAAAAAATATTGATGTAAAGTCGCAGGTAAAATTTGATTAATTATATCGTCTGGTTGCTGATTTGGTATATTCCATTTGCCATCGTCCCCACCTACCCACATGGTTAATTGAGTTTTACCAGCTTCAAATTCGCTTTCGTTTTTGTAACCCCGACAAGCGCGTTTGACTCGATAGCGTTTACCTTCATGTTCCCAGCCAATCTCTACCCAACATTCTACAGCTTGGCCTCTTTGAGTTTGGGCGATCGCTCTTTTATTTACCAACTGTTCTGTCGATGCAAATGCCGCACTAAATTTCTCATATAATACCCACGTAAAAGCATTTAGTAAACTGGTTTTTCCAGAGCCATTATTGCCATGAATAATCGTTGTATTGTGAGCATCTCCCCCAGCCAGAATCATCTCTGGTGTCGTACCATAAAAGGAGCGAAAGTTGCATAGCTTGATTGAAGTCAGCTTCATCGCACCTCTTCCTTGATAATTTTCAAAATCTCCTCATTAATCGGGCCATTACTTTTCTTATCTAGCCTACCTTTTTCCTCTTTCCACACCCGCTCAATAATTTGCCGTACTTCCGGTGGGGCGCTGGTAATTGGCTCCTGCACATCGTCGATATTCGCCTCTTGTGACATGTGAGAATTTCAAAGATATTTTTTATATTTTAACTTTCTCTAGTACTGGAATCGCCTCGGTAAAGCCACTGTTAGCGTTATTTTGAAATTTCCAGAAACTATGACAGTAGAATTCAGAAGTCAGAATGGGCTATGCCCTGCTGCGGTAACATAAGTAAAATAGGCTTAATGCTAAGGTTTAACACTTTAGAGGGTGTTTGAAAAGTGGTTGGCTGTGATTTTAATCGAATTATTACCTCCCTTAATCCCCCCGATATATTGGGGGGAAACAAGAAAATCCGGTTCCCTCCCCTTTATAAGGGGAGGGTTAGGGTGGGGTAAAAATATTTGACACATCAATCATGACTTTTCAAACATCCTCTCAGATTGTGTACTTCACTTTCTGGGAAATATGCTGTGTTTTGAAATCTGAATTTTTTTTGAAAAAACGCTTTATTCTCTCAAGGTTTTCTGATATTATTAATTTTAAGTAAACCATATTACAATGGGATGTAAGCGCCCTTAAAAATTTGACTTACATCCCATTATGATCAAATCCATAATTTTATTATTTCATACTTCATACTTCTTTCTACCAAACTCGAAAAATTTTTACAAAAAAATACAAATCCTATCTGATTCATCATCAAATATCTAATAAACCATATCGTTTTTGTAAATCGAGTAATTTCATTCTGGCAACGCCCGCGTTATCAGCCAAATCAGCAAACTCCACAAAGCGACGTAACTCCTTTTTTAACAGATTCCGCTCAACTTCTATAGTTTCTCTATCTAAATCTGGCGGCAAAACAATCATGTCAAATATTGTTGCACGTTCTTTAGCTGGATGAGGGCGTAAAACTCGCCCCCGTCGCTGGATAAACTGACGAGGATTACCAGAACTTGATAAAATCACCGCAGTTTGAATTGCCGGAATATCGACGCCTTCATCTAAACAACGAATCGCCACCAAACCTTGCAATTCACCACTTTCAAATTGACGACGTAATATTTCCCTTTCTTCTAAAGAAGTTTGAGCCGTATACGTGCTTACCTTATACCCCAGTTCTACTCCGAGAATTTTGGCAACAGCTTTGAGTTGGCGTAACGATGAACGTTGTCCTGCATCTTGAGAACCATCACTACAATAAAAAAGAGTGTGAGTAGTTTCGCGGCGAGTTGCCATTAAATCGCGCAAAGCATTTAATTTATTTTCCGCTGCACCAATTAACCTTGCCCTTTGCATCAACAACGGCTTTAAATCTTCATTGTCTTCAAAATCTCCGCCATTTTCTCGTTCTCGATATAAAAGCGATCGCCCAATTCTTTTAGTTAACTTTAAATAAGCAATACTTTCCGCCTCAGTTAACTCCACCAACACCGGATAATATAGATAATGTACCAAAGCACCTTGAGCGATCGCATCCCTCAAAGTGAACTCCGGTTGCAGAACTGTGCCAAAATAATCAAATAAAGATTGTGTGCCAAAATCATCAAAATACCTCTCCGGTGTGGCAGATAAAGCCAGTCTCAACCCAACACGACGCGGCAAACTTTCTTCTAACTTGGGTGCGCCTAAATTATGCGCTTCATCCCCAATAATTAAAGTTTTGGCGGGAAAATATTTGAGTTGAGACTGAAACCCATCTCCAATTAAAGTGGAGTTGGTAGTAATAACCGTGACAAACCGTTGAGAACCAGAACGCAGATTATAAATTTGGGTAGAAAGTTGACTTTGCCAGGTGCGTAAATTCTCAAAAGCTAAAATCGGTTGCAAATTAAATTTTTCACACTCTCGCGCCCATTGGGTGACAAGATGACGGTAGGGACACACCACCAACAGAACTTGTAAATTAATCTGCTGATATAATTCACAAGCGATCGCTAAAGCCGTAATAGTTTTACCACTACCAGTAGCCATTTTGAGCGTCCCTCTACCATTATTAGCAAACCAGCTGGCGATCGCTTCTTGCTGATATTGCCGCAATTGCAAAGATGCAGGCCTTCTTGGACATCCTGGTAATGGTTGCGATGTTTGATAACTGCCCTTACTTTCCCTTGCAAATGGTAATTTCAACCGGAAAGTGGGCAGTTGCTGCACTGAATTTTTCGTCAGGTACATAAAATGTTAAGCACAAAGATGGTAACGAACTCTAATTAATGGGCATTGGGCATTGGTAATTAGTATTTATCTTTCCCATTCCCCAGTCCCCATTACTCAGTTGTAACCGCGCCAAACACCGATGAGAGAACCTTGTACCTGCACTTGCATTGCGCTAACTTCAATGGGATTGTACTTAGAATTTGCTGGTTTGAGAGTAACGCGATCGCCTTGACGATAAAAACGTTTTAATGTTGTACCGAATCCATCAACTCTCGCGGCGACGATGGTACCATTTTTCAACTGGTTTGGTTCTGGTACTGGACGTAAGAATACCACATCGCCATCAGCAATTAAATCCTCAATCATACTATCGCCAGCTACCCGCAAAGCGTAGGTTTGGGGAGGTAACTCGAAATTAGAAAAGTCTAAATGATCTACAGCATCAGTAAATGGTTCTATTAAACCACCAGCAGCGATCGTGCCCAAAATTGGTACACCTTGTTTAACAGCACGCAAAACCCGAATCGTTCTTGCTTGGCCTTCAGTCCATTCTATATATCCTTTAGTACGTAAATGTTCTAAACGACTTTGAATTGGTGCTGGTGACTTCAAGTTCATCGCTTGCATCATTTGGCGAATTGAAGGCGAATGCTGATGCGTTCGGATATATTCTGCCAACCATTCGTAAAGTTCTTGTTGAGCTTCCGTTAGACGTTCCATAAATTTGTGGGAAGTAATTATAAATGTCTCTAGAACATTAGTACTACAAAAAACTCCCCATAAGCAATAGAAAAGTAAAAATATCAAAAGCAAAAGTAAGAATATTTTATTTTCTTTTGCCTATTTATTCTTGATTTTTTTACTTATAACTCGTCAAGAGTCAGCCGCACATCGCTATTCTGACTCTTGTACAGACGCGATGAATCGCGTCTCTATTTCCTTCATTCTGCCCCTAAGATACTAGCAAGCAAAGCCTTTTGGGCGTGGAGGCGATTTTCGGCCTCTTCCCAAACTCGTGATTGAGAACCTTCAATAACTGCCTCGGTAATTTCTTCACCACGATGGGCTGGTAAGCAGTGTAAAACAATTGCCTCCGGGTCAGCAAGGCTCAATAACTGCTCGGAAATTTGGTAAGGTTGGAAAATAGGCAGCCGGTTATCAGCTTCTGCTTCTTGTCCCATACTTGCCCAAACATCAGTATAAAGTACAGCAGATCCTTTGGCGGCTAATTCTGGGTCATGAGTGAGCAGGACTTCAGTTTTATTATTAGCGATCGCTCTTGCTTGTTCTACAATTTTAGAATCTGGCTCAAATCCTTTAGGAGTGGCAATTCTGACATTCATTCCCACCAAAGCACAGCCTAACATCAGAGAATTAGCTACATTATTTCCATCACCCACGTAGGTTAAAGTTAACCCAGCAAGAGTGCCAAAAGCTTCTTGAATCGTCAATAAATCAGCTAATATCTGACAGGGATGTTCTGCATCAGTAAGCGCATTAATCACCGGAATCTTCGCATAGTTAGCAAAAGTTTCCAAATCCTGCTGTGCAAAAGTCCGAATTGCCAAAATATCCAGATATCTATCTAAGACTCGCGCCGTATCTTGTAAAGGTTCCCCGCGACTAACTTGAGTGACATTGGGGTTAAGATCGATTACCTGCCCACCAAGTTGATACATCGCCACAGTAAAACTTACCCGCGTGCGAGTTGAAGCTTTAGAGAACAACAACCCTAAGACTTTATTACACTGCAACTTCAGCTGTTTGGTTTTAAGTTGAGTTGCCAATTGCAGAAGTTCTTGAAGTTCGGTTGGACTGATGTCCGCCAAACTTAATAAATCTCGTCCGTTCAAAGCTGTCATGGTTCTGATGTGTAAAGAACAATTATATAATTCTGTTTCTTTACCCAGCCGTGTCAAAAAAGTAGAATTTTAGAACTGTACCAGATATTTTGGCGTCCAGCCCAGGATTTGAGTTAACTTTTGCTATGAATATTAATTTACCAACTTTATTCGTGATTACGATCGCTGATTTTTCAGATCGGAGTTAGGAGTTAGGAGTTAGGGGTTGGGAGTTTGGAGTGAAATTCTATTACAATCTCCTCATCTCCCTCATCTCCCCATTTTCCAGACAAATATTTTTTAGCGATCGTCACTGGACAAATAGTTTTATTATGGTAAAATTAGAAATTGTGGTTGCTAATCGAGAGCGATACCTACGGTGGGCTACGCCTACGCCAAACTTGCCAGCATAGCACAGTGGTAGTGCATCCGACTTGTAATCGGAAGGTCGTCGGTTCAAATCCGACTGCTGGCTTTAATCAAAAACCCCTATTTTCAGGGGTTTTCGCTTTTTTGACATACTGCGTTTCTACGATTTACCACATTAATATTGTG